>OGES01002380.1_pt1 | contig 12750 bp, 9 predicted proteins | sample 1570711 | NCBI WGS metagenome assembly OGES01 (sample SAMEA2582133, study PRJEB24529) | metagenome | biome: Human gut stool | place: China | collected 2011 | reverse complement strand
GGATTGGAAAATTATTTTTAAGACATTCAAGGTGTGCCTGCTGGGACGTGGGGAGTAAAAGGCTTACATAGACTTGTGGAAAAAATGACGAGGAATGTTTGAGGGATGAGGAAGAATAAAATCAGAATACTGCATGTGGCGCAGGCTGCAGGCGGCGTGGACCGTTACATCCGAATGCTTCTCAAGTATTTGGATAAAGAAAAGTTCGAGAATATATTAGTTTGCTCACAGGATTTCCATGAGGAAGATTACAAAGGACTGCTTGATTCTTTTGAACAAATTGAGATGACCAGAGCTATTGGAAGGACTGACTTAAAGGCCATAAAAGAAGTAAGAGCACTGATAAAGAAGTATAACCCTGATATTGTTTATGCTCACTCTAGTAAAGCTGGAGCCATTGCTCGTGTTGCTGATATCGGTATAAAAAATTGTTGTGTATATAACCCACATGGATGGGCGTTTAACATGCGTTGTTCTGCAAAGAAAAAAGCAATGTACAAAGCTATTGAAAAGATTGCCGCTCCATTCTGTGATAAGATTATCTGCATTTCAGAAGCGGAAAAGCAGTCTGCATTGGATAAAAAGATTTGCAGAGAGGAAAAGCTGCAAGTTATCTTTAACGGTGTGGATATCGAGGCCTATGAAAATGGCGTGCATGGTACAGTTAAAAGGGAAGACCTGAACATTCCAGAAAACGCATTTGTTGTTGGTATGGTTGGACGAATAAGTCCTCAAAAGGCACCGGATGTCTTTGTTAAGATGGCAAAGCAGGTGAAGGAAAAAGTTCCCAATGCACACTTTATTATCGTCGGTAACGGAGATCAGGAATCCGATATTAGAAAGTATGCGGCAGACAATGGATTCTCGGACAGCTTACATATTACCGGCTGGGTTGATAACCCAATGAGTTATGTAGAGCTTTTTGATGTTGCATGTTTGTTGAGCCGATGGGAGGGCTTCGGACTAGCACTTCCTGAATATATGATGGCAGGTAAACCCATTGTGGCGAGCAGAGTGGATGCCATTCCCAATATAATCAAGGATGGAGAAAACGGTCTGCTGGTTGAAGTGGATGATGCCGCTGGAGCGAGTAAAGCTGTGCTACGAATCTATAAAGAAAAAGATCTAAAGGAAAAGATAATAGCACAAGGTCTGGAAGATGTGCATAATAGGTTCAATGCGCGAAGGGTTTCTGAAGAACATAGCAAATTATTCGATAAAGAAATGGATTAAAATAATGAAAATAGCAATATTGACATGGCTGTATAACGGAAATTATGGAACCCTCCTACAGGCCTATGCATTACAGAGTTTTTTAAAGAGAGAAGGATATGATGTTAGTAATATTAACTATAAACCTTCTGCGATAGAAAAAGCGAAGAATCTAATCAAATGTCATAATTCTTTTTCTTTGTTTAAGGAAAAGTTTGATGGGTATTTGAGCAAAAAACAGGGACAGCCAGAATTGTTATGCCAAAGGAATAAAGCCTTTGAACAGTTTCTGAGTAAAAACTTTAATCTAACCAAACAATATTCAAAACCAAATGAATTGACGGAATTATCAGGAAAATATGATGCTTATATATGCGGATCGGATCAAATTTGGTCCCCAATGCTTCTAAACCCAGTTTACTATTTCAACTTTTTGTCTGAGAATGAACGCAGATATGCGTATGCCTGCAGTTTTGGTGTCAGTGAAATTCCTAGTAAAAAGATGGAAATTATTCGGGAGTATCTGGAAAAATTTGTTGAGATTTCTGTCCGTGAAAAGACAGGTGTAAAAATCGTAAAAACATTGACAGGAAAAAATGTGCCTATGAATGTGGATCCAACGCTTCTATTAGAATATGAGGAATGGAATGAGCTTGCGGTTAATCCTTGCATAAATGGCCGATATGTTTTTGCTTATTTTTTGTCAAGCAAAAAATCTTATGAGGAAATCGCAAAAAAAGTTGCTCAGAAATATAATTGTGAACTCGTTTTGATTCCAACGCAAAAAGAACACTATAAATTTGATGGCACAATTATTCAGAACGCTGGTCCATGTGAATGGCTTGGACTGGTTAAAAATTCATGTGCAGTAGTTACTGATTCTTTTCATGGTAGCATTTTTTCACTTATTTTCAAAAAGGATTTCTATGTAACGAAAAGATTCGATGATGCGAGTGTTAAATCCCAAAATTCCAGAATTTACACTTTACTGGAAACATATGGGTGTGAAGATTGTATGGTGTCTGAAATTCAGGATATTGATAAAAAGCATGATTTTAACTGGGAAGCTTTGCATAGGAGAATGAAAATAAATGCATCTGCGTCTAGAGAATGGTTAAATACATGCTTAAAAGGTGTGAGTGATGAAGCATAGTTTAGAAAATATAAGTGAAGAATCCTGCAATGGTTGTGGTGCTTGTTATCAGAAATGTCCAAAAAAATGTATCCGGATGGTCGAAAATGATCGAGGCTTTCTGATTCCTCAGATTGGCGACGGGTGTGTGTCATGTGGTCTGTGTGTAGCTGTATGTCCAGAAAAAAGAAATCTTACTCACAAAACAAAGTAATTGAAGTTTGGGCAGCGGCAGATATTAAAAAAGAAAATTTGATAGAAAGTACATCAGGTGGTGTGTTTGCGCTACTAGCAGGACAAATCCTATCTCAAAATGGTGTTGTATTTGGTTGTACATGGAATGAGGATTTCCATATAAAACATATTAAGGTAACTCAGAAAGATGCTCTGCTAAGCATTCAAAAATCAAAATATATTCAATCGAACACAGCAGATACATTTAAAGAGGTACAAGATCTATTGAAGAATAATGTGCCTGTTTTATATAGTGGAACAGGATGCCAAATAGCAGGACTTAAATCTTATTTGGGGAAGGATTTCGATTCTTTATATACTGTAGAAGTGGCATGCCACGGTGTTCCAGCTCCCGGACTATTTATAAGATATATTGATTGGCTTGAAAAAAAATATAATACTAAAATTGTAAACTATACATTCAGAAATAAAGTGAAGCATAAAAAAGGAGAGCATTATACTTTTGCATTCGAAGATATGACTGGAAGAAAGTTTTATAAGTATTCCAATGAAGATCCGTTTTATGCCGCTTTTTTGAAAGGAAAAACATTAAGAGATACTTGCTATCACTGCAAATATAAAGGTGCTGGTCACACAGGAGATATACTGCTGTGTGATTTTTGGGGAATTGAAAAAGCCCATCCTGATTTTGATGCGAAGTATGGTGCATCTGCTGTTTTGATATATAGTGATAAAGGTAAGCATTTATTCAAAGATATTCCAGACACGGCAATTCGAAAGAAGAAATCTCAATATGAAACCGTTGTTGCGTGCAATTCCAGTATTATTAAAAGTACAGATGCTAACTGTAAGATGAAATATAGCTTGAATGAGAGTGATCTTGTTGAAAGGATGATTCCTCAAAAAACTATAAAGAGCATTGTTAAAAATCATATTCCAGAATGGCTGAAATATCGTATCATAAAAAAACTGTAGAACAACGAGAGAAGATATGAAAAAAACAATTGTAATGGTTTATGACAAGGCAGTTATCAGCGGAGGTGCTGCAAAAATTGCTATTCAAAGCGCAGTTGAATTGGCAAAGAATCTAGATAATAAAGTGATTTATTTTGCCGCAAATGCAGAAGTTGATGAATGTCTGCAATCTAACGAAGCTATCAAGGTGGTTTGCATTGATACACCACACATTGCTAGTAATAAAAATAAAATTAAAGCAAGTCTGTATGGCATTTGGAATGGACAGGCAAAAACAGAATTCGCAAAATTGTTATCGGATTTAGATCCAAAGCATACGGTTATTCATATCCATGGGTGGAGCAAAGCTTTATCAGTATCTGTTGTTGCTGTTGCTCAGAATATGCATTTTCCGGTTCTCATTACATTACATGACTACTTTGCGGTATGTCCAAATGGAGGCTTTTTTAATTATCAGAAGAAAGAGCTTTGTCATTTAGAGCCGTTGAGTTGGAAATGTATATCCTGTAATTGTGACAAACGTTCCTATTTTCAAAAAATTTGGCGCTGTATGAGACAGTCAGTTCAAAATCGATATGTAAAAAACGCTAAGGACATTCATTTTGCATATATCTCTAATAGAATTTTAACTTTGTCACAGCCATATTTGAAGTCGACAAAATTTCATTACTTGAGAAATCCCATCGACTTATCAGATCAGATGGTAATGAATCATCATTGTAGCAATATTTATCTTTGTGCGGGAAGAGTATCAGAAGAAAAGGGTGTAGAGGATTTTTGTAAAGCTATTACAGAAGTACAGAAAAACGTTGACATTCGCGGACAAGTTGTGGGAGTGGGTCCGTTGGTTGATACATTAAAGCAGAAATATCCTAAAATAGAGTTTGTCGGCTGGGTTAATAGTGTGCAGCTGACAAAATACTATCAGACAGCCAGAGCTCTGGTGTTCCCATCTATCTGTAACGAGGGATCACCATTGACCATCCCAGAAGCCTTGTCAGCAGGGTTGCCGTGTATTGTTACAGATTGTACTTCCGCTACGGAAACTATTACGGATGGCATAAATGGTTTAATTTATGATACAGGTAATGTAGAGGCTCTGAAACAAAAAATTCGGATTTCATTGGAAGATACGGTTATAGATAGGTTCCAAAAAAACATAAGAGCCTCTTTCAAATGTGCGGATTATAGTTATGCAACATATGTTGTTCAGGTTAATCGCTTGTATGATAGTATTCTTATGGAGGAGCAGGAAAGATGAAAAAGAAAATAAAGAAGTTTTTGCATAATTTCTATAAAGGAGCTTATGCAGTTGGCTATCGGCATGTTAATGATAAGGCTACACATTTTGATAATACTCAGCCGTTTGAAGTGTTGGAGCCAACATTACATCGTTGGTATGCGGATTCCTTTCCTTTTGTTGAAAAGGGTCGGGAATATATTTTTGTAGAAATAATGGATGATACTAACGGTGAAAAAGGAACGATCGGTGTAATTGACCTTCAGGATAATAAAGGATTTGTAGAAATTATTAATGAACCATTCCATATGTCGTTTCCTAATACTTTTAAATTTAAAAACGATATTTATATGATGCCGGAAACCAGCGAAGCTAATCAGCTGCGACTTTATAAAGCAGTAGATTTCCCTTATAAATGGGAACTGCAGTCTGTTCTGTATGATGATATTGCGGTTGTGGATACCGTCTTTGTTAAGACAGAGGACAATATTATGTACGCTGTTGGACAGAAACTTCCGGAAAAAAAGAATGTGTTGTTCAAAATTGATACAAATACATGGAAGGCAGAACTTGCTGCACTTAAGGGAAACTATATGGATAAGCGACCGGCTGGTAATTTTATTCAATATGATAATGGAATCTATCATGCTTTGCAGGAATGCGGTAGAGTATATGGTGAATATTTACATTTGTGCAAATTAGATTCCTTTGATGGCGAGACGTTGCAGGAAAAAGAAATTGGTACTTATTCCGTCTCTGACATGACCATAAACAGTAACAGAAACTATCGGCGCGTACATACACTCAATAAAATGGGTGATCTTGAAGTAATTGATTTGCTGTATTATCAGTTCAATCCTACGATTTTGTTGGAGAAAGCGAAGCGTGCAATAAAGAAATAAGAGACAGAGGTTCATATATGAGTAAGGAAAAAGTTGGGATAATTACATACCATTTTGCCAGAAACTATGGAGCAGTTCTACAGTGCTATGCCCTCAGAAAATACTTGGAGAAAGTGGGTTACGAGGCAACGGTACTGAATGCAATTTCCAGAGTTCAGGAGAAAAACAATTCTGTTTTCCATAAAAAAGACGGAATAAAGAATGTCGTTGTGAATGTTGTATTACTGCCATTTGTAAAGCAGAGGCTCAGGAAAGAAAAAGGGTTTGCAGATTTTGTGGAAAACTACATTCCACATACAGAAAAAGTTGTAAATGCAGGGCAGTTAAAAAAGTTGGTGGACCGGGAACAGTATCGGGCCATTATCACCGGCAGTGATCAGGTGTGGAATCCGCATATCTTTGATTTTGACGAGATGTTCTTTTTCCCATTTGAGACGAAGGCAATAAAGATTGGTTATTCAGTAAGTATCGGAGAGTCATCTTTGGAGGATATTCGTGGATATTCTAAATATGCAAAGGATTTTCCGTATGTTGGTTTGAGAGAAAAAGGCGCGAAAGAAAAAGTAGAAGCAATTTGCGGGCACAGTGTTGTGGACACAGTTGATCCGGTCCTTTTATTGACAAGAGAAGATTGGGAAACGTTTGTAGATAAAAGCAGTCCGCTTGCTAAGGAAAAATACCTGCTTTGTTATCTCATTGATAAGAAACCTATCAAGCAAAACATGGCAATTGCAGAGCAGATTGCAAAAGAACGCGGACTGAAAATTAAGTATATTTGGATGCATTTGGAAAAAGAATCCTTCCGTGGCAATTTTATCAATGATGCAAGTCCGGTAGAATTTTTGAATTATATGTATCATGCTTCGGCCGTCATGACAGACGGATATCATGGTACGGTTTTCTCTACAATATTTAACAAGCCCATGTATTCCGTGATCAATAACAGGCAAAGCACTGATTCCAGAATTCGGGATTATCTGACCTTGATTGGCCTTGAAAGTAGAATTTTTTATGGTGATGCACCGGTTATTCCAAAAGAAGAGATTGATTACACGGAAGTAGACCCCAAAATTCGATCGGCTGCGGATGCATCAAAGGCATTTCTTCAAAGTGCAATCGATAATGAGAGGGTAGTGAAATGAAAAAAGTTATCTATATAGTGAAATCTGAGTTACATATTTATCCCCCTTGCATTGCACAAATTCGTATGTTGAAGAAGAACGGTGTGGATGTTGAAGTATGGTATGGCTCTTGCGCTAAGCAGCTGCTGGCCATTTTTGATGCAGAAAATATTCCTTATGTTGATCTTCACGAACAGCGTGGAAAACTGCCCGGAAAACTGGATAGACTCAATAACTGGTATCAGTTTGCTTCTGCAGTGAAAAAGAAAATGAAAACTGTAAAAGATGCTTCACAAACGCTGTTTTGGTTTGGAACCGCAGAGACTGCCATGCCGATGGTGGGCAAGTTGAAGGGATGTAATTACGCGCTGACATCCTTGGAACTCTTGGATGACAATAAGACTAAGAATAGGCTTTTTAGTATGCTCACAGGAGATGCAAAGTTCATTGTTTGTTGCGAGACAACGAGAGCTTTTATTATGAGGAACTGGTATGGTCTGAAGAAGTTGCCTTATGTTATGCCCAATAAACCATACGATTTTCAAGACGCGAGACGCAAGACTCCATCTATTGAAGCAACCAAGAAAGCAATTGAACTGGTTCAGGATAAGAAATTTATTATCTATCAGGGAATCTTGAAAAGCCGGGATTATATGTTGGAGATGGCAAGGGCAATTCGCGATTCCGGTACTGGCTATTACTTTGTATTGATGGGTCTGGATCCGGAAAATATTTTTGCAGATATTAAAAAAGAATACGATAAGAGTATTTTTATTAAGAACATTCCTGCACCATATCATCTGGAAGTGACTAGCTATGCTGCCATTGGTTTTGTTTTTTATGACGATCGGAATAGTCTGAACCGTGCATTTTGTGCGCCCAATAAGATTTATGAATACTCCGGTCTGCGCATTCCGGCAATCGGAAATGAAGTTCCTGGTCTGGTTAATACAATCGGGGCTGCCAAGGCTGGCGTTTGTGTACCCATGAAAAAAGATGCTTTGATGCGTGCGATTCGTGATATTGAAGAACACTATGATTTGTATGCTAAAAACGCCTATGATTTTTACCAGGGAACAGATAATGAAGCACTGATGAGACGGATCATTGAGGAAAATGGTATTTTATGAGGCAAGTGAATTATTTTATACAGAAGAGGTAGATTATGTCTCCCATTGTAGACTGGCTAATGATTTTGTTCACAACGATTCTAACATATAAATCATATAAAAAACTTGTTTTTTATAGATATTGTTCTGTATCGTTTTATGTGATATTAATTGTATATATTTTTTGCTGTGTTCCGATTATGTTGAATTATCTAATTGGAATGCCCCAATACAACATTGTATACTGGTACAAAGCTTTTATTGAGCCCATGAATAGCGTTGACGTTGGTGCTATCTATGACATTTATATCACATTGGCCATTCTTGCTTTGTATAATTATGGCACTAAAATGAACAAAGAATTGGCATCAAGAGCAACTGCGCTAAACGCAATCCTGCGAAGCGAAAATGAAAAGCCTTGGATTTATGTATTGGGGATTGCTTCGCCAGCACTTTATGTGTTGTTATCTGGTAATGCTAGTAAATTTTTAATTTACAGTTCTATGAACTTGAGAGGTGTAAGCGGACAGGACAATTTGATTCTAAATTCGCTGATTCTTGTGAGTTTGTTTTGCACATGTATTATGTTGTTCTCTGGAAGAATCACGGCAAAAAAGATGTGTGTGCTAGCATTGATTACATTCATTCTTGCTTGGCTACAGGGAAAACGTTTTATTATTGCAGTTATGGGCGTCTTTTATCTCTTCTTCCTTACAAAGTCAGAGCTAGGAGAAAAAGGCAGAAGAAGAATCTTTTGGGTACTCCCGATTATGGGAATCACATTGATTGCCTTTTCGGCATTTTACCTGGCTGTAATTAAACCCCTTTCAAATATGAACTTTGATAGTGTGTACGACATGCTTCGAGTTGATTTCGGAAGAGATGATGTTATTAAGTATGTTATATATGAGGAGTTTTTCAAGAAAAATCACATCTTGGATTATCCGGGACAAAGTTTTTTTTCGACGCTTTTTATTTTTATTCCGAGAATCATTTGGCCCAACAAGCCATATAGTCACTATCAATATTTGACGTCATCTATCCTTGGTCTTCCTATTTCAAAGTTGCCTGCGGGAACAACACCTTGCTGGTATGAAATGACATTGTGCAATTTTGGATATTTTGGTTATCTGGTTGGTATATTCGGACTGATAGGCTTTTGCTATTTTGCAGACGGTATGAAACAAACTAAATCAAAATCTTTGGTTTTTATGCTCATTCTAGTTTTGCTGACACAAAATACAGATGTATATATTGTCTATATTCTTTTTATTTTTATGTACTACGTAGAGCAGCATATAAAACATCCGAAAATAGTGCTTAGAATAGGCAGATAACAGAAAGGAGATAGACAATGGAACTAGCAAGCAAAGACTCCTGTACTGGTTGCGGAAATTGTAGATTGGCAAGCAAGAAGAAAGCTGTTGCGTTTACACGAGATGCGTTGAACAATATTTATCCGGTGATCGACAGCAGTAAATGTGTAGAGTGTGGCTTATGCCAAAAAGCGTGTCCCGCAATTAATCAAGTAGAAAAGATTACACCAAAGCAGTGTTACTCCTGTTATGCTACAAACAAGGCGATTCGGAAATCTAGCGCTTCTGGCGGTGTTGCGCAAGCAGTTTATAGATGGTGCCTGAAAAATGATATCCCATTTGCGGGTGTGTATTTTGATAACAAAGAATTGACGGCCAAGTATAAACTGGGATTTTCAGAAGAAGATATTCATCAATTTGTGAATTCTAAGTATACATTTTCTTTTATGGGAAGCATTAGTGAAGATGTTATTGACATCTTAAAAAATGGGAAATCGCTTGTTTTTATTGGTTTGCCTTGTCAGGTGGCGGCAGTAAAAAAATATGCAGAAATAAAAAAAGTCAACACGGAGAACCTGTTTACAATCGATATCATTTGTCATGGTGTGCCTTCTGATAGTTACATTAAGGAACATGTTAAAACCATATGCAATGGTGGAGCTGAAATTGACAGACTATCATTCAGAGATGAACGTTTCATGACATCCAAATTCGTATTTAGTGTGGATTATAATGGGAAGAACTATCATAAATACGTAGAAAGTAATGATAATTTCCAGATTGGATATCACAACGCAACAATTTACAGACCTAATTGTTATAGTTGTATGTATGCGGGACCTAACAGATGTGGCGATTTAACCATTGGAGACTTTACCGGACTCGGTAGAGTGGCTTCTGTTGACGGAAATCTTGCAGAAATGAAATATCAAGGCATTTCTTGTGTGCTTTGTAATTCAGAGAAGGGACAGAAGTTTCTTGCACAGCTAGGGAATGAAAAATACCTTTCTATTGATTCAAGACCCATTGAAGAAGCACTGAAGTTTGAAAATCAGCTTGCTAATCCATCCACTCCATCCGCATACCGTAATCGCTTTGTGGAATTGTATCCGGAGAAAGGATTCGACAAAGCGTGTGATTCTGTGTTTAGAAAGGAAAAACTGAAACGGCCAATTATTCATGCGGCGAAAATGTGTGTGAAGAAAGTATTGGGAAGAAGATAAATGGATAAAATTAAAAAAATGTTGGGCACCAAGCTTTTCCAAAATGGAATGTGGCTGTTCATTCTTCAGATTTTTAACACGGTTGTACCATTGCTGACATTGCCGTACATTACGAGAGTTTTGGGGACATCTAACTATGGTATTTTTTCATTATCTTTGAACTGGGTGACTTATTTTCAGGTTATTGTAGAATATGGTTTTGGTTTTACGGGAGCAAGAAAGGTATCTATTGAAGGAGATGATGATTTACAAAACTTATATAGTAGAATAATAAGCGCAAGACTTTTATTGCTGGCAGTTTCCTATTTGGGAATGAATGTTCTTGCTTATGTAACACATGTTGGTGTGCAACAGTTTGTAAGTATGAACATTCTGTTTCTTGTGATTATTGGCGTTGCATTCCAGTTAACCTGGCTTTTTCAAGGAAAACAGGACATGAAGCTGATTACCATAATCAATGCAGTGTCTCGCTTGATTTCAGTGATTCTGGTTTTCTTGGTTGTTAAAACAGAAGCTCATTTATATTTGTATTGCTTTTGCTATTCGGTAACATTTATTTTTTCTGCTGTTTTAGGTTTGGCATTGTCAAGAAAAAAGTATGGATTGAAGGTAAGGCTTTGCAAATTTAAGGAAGCTATTGATGAAATAAAAGATGGTTGGTATTTGTTTATTTCTCAGGCAATGTCTAAAATTTTTAGCAGTGTAGGAGTCACTGTTCTTGGGACGGTTGCTGTTTCAAGCATTGTGGGCATTTATTCTGCAATATATAAGATTCCCTATATTATGATTTTGTTTTTCAGTCCGGTTAGCCAAGCACTTTATCCACATATCAGTGTGAAATTCTCGGAATCTTTCCAAAAGGGATGTCAAACGGTTAAGCAGGCAGCAATATGTATCGTAGGTCTTTTTGCAATAGGTGGATTTCTGATTATTTTGCTGCGTGACTTTTTGATTTCTATTGCCTTTGGTGCTGCTTACACAGAGTATTCTAATATAATTATCCCTTTGGTCATTTGGATGATATTGTCAATTACAAACAACTTTCTGGGAATCCAATTTCTTGTAGCAAGTGGACATCAAAAAGAGTATAGCCAGGCATTCTCTTTGAGTGCAGTTGTCACGGTGCTTCTGAATGTTACATTAGGTTTCGCCTTTGGCGTCTATGGTGTTTCCAGTGCGGCTGCTATCGGTGAAGCAGGTTTGACGTTGATGCTAATACTTAAATTAAAAAAATTAAAAACCAAGGAAGAAGAGAAGATATGAAAAAAGTAATGTTGGTCTTTGGTACAAGACCGGAAGCAATTAAAATGTGTCCGCTTGTCAATGAACTGAAGAAACGCAAAGAGCTGAAAACTGTTGTTTGTGTGACTGGACAGCATCGTCAGATGCTGGATATGGTTCTTGAGGCATTTGATGTCACCCCTGACTATGACCTGTCCATTATGAAGGATAAGCAGACGTTGTTCGACGTAACTACCAATATTTTGAATAGCATCAAGGCTGTTCTGGAAAAGGAAAAACCTGATGTAGTATTGGTACACGGCGATACATCTACGACCTTCGTGACTGCATTGGCTTGCTTCTATATGCAGATTCCTGTAGGCCATGTAGAAGCTGGTCTGCGCACCTACAATATCTACAGCCCGTATCCGGAGGAGTTCAACCGTCAGGCGGTATCCATTATTAGTAAATTCAACTTTGCTCCTACAGAGCTTTCTAAGCAGAATCTGCTGAAAGAAGGTAAGAACCCGGACAGCATTTATGTTACGGGCAACACTGCAATCGATGCCCTGAAAACCACAGTTCGTGAGAATTATACGCACCCTGAATTGGAATGGGCAAACAGCAACCGTCTGATTATGATTACTGCCCATCGTCGTGAGAATCTCGGTGAGCCAATGCGTCACATGTTTAAAGCGATTCGCCGTGTCATGGATGAGCATCCTGATGTTAAGGCAATCTATCCCATTCACATGAATCCTGCTGTGCGCGAAACCGCAAATGAGTATCTGGGAAATGACGATCGCATTCACATTATTGAACCGCTGGATGTTCTGGATTTCCACAACTTCCTGAGCCGTAGCTATCTGATTCTGACGGATTCGGGTGGAATTCAGGAGGAGGCTCCTTCTTTGGGTAAACCGGTTCTGGTTATGCGTGATACCACGGAGCGTCCGGAAGGTATTGCGGCAGGTACGCTGAAGTTGGTTGGCACGGAAGAAGAAACGATTTATAAAGAGTTCAGCCGTCTGCTGTCTGATAAAGATGAGTACGAGGCAATGAGTAAGGCAAGCAATCCGTATGGCGATGGACACGCCTGTGAGC
>OGES01002377.1_pt1 | contig 12767 bp, 7 predicted proteins | sample 1570711 | NCBI WGS metagenome assembly OGES01 (sample SAMEA2582133, study PRJEB24529) | metagenome | biome: Human gut stool | place: China | collected 2011 | reverse complement strand
ATATGGAAATCTGGAGAAGATTTTACCCGGTGTCTCTTCGATGGTTATCGCCGGAGGAGGGCGGGAAGCGGAACCTTCAGAATATGGGAGAGCATTACTACCCGGTGTTCTTACTGGATCAGGACGTAAAACGCGAATCCTGGTGGAGCGTCGATGTTATTGTTGCAAACCGGGAATGCGACAACTGGCACTCAACCGAGTTAAGCCTTGTATTCTGTGATAGTGAAGCATCCTTGAAAGTACAGGAAAAATTCGCACCGGGGATCACATTTCAATTATATGAAGGCCCAACGCTCGTCGCGGTCGGGAAGTTCCTTGCAAGCGAGCCATGCCGTATGGAATATGTGAAGTAGGCTGCTTGGGGTCGAGTATATTGGAATGCCCTGCTGATTTATGCAGGGCCAGAGCTGGACGTTCGGCCCCGGATTTGTGCAGAGCGTTAGGCCCGCAGCATGGTATTCTATATGCCACAGACAGTAGGAGAACATAAATGATGAGGCCATCCGTTAAGTGCGCTGCAGCCATAATCCTGCTGCTGCATATCTTGCTGCTTCTATCCGGCTGCAGCGGCCGGAATACGCCGCCAACGGGGCAGGAAGTTACCGTCTGGTTTCAGAATAACGAAGAAGATTTGAATACCGTGCGTGATTATCTGGCGACACTCAATTTTGATTCGATGGATATAAAATACTCAAAAATGATCGTTGGATATACATATATCATCGGTTACACTTACATTAGTGAGTCACAACTGAACAAAACCAGATTGCCAATTCGGGAAGACGCCGTTCTGCTTGCGCTGCGATCGCTGTGCAAGGCTGGCTGCAAGAATATCTATTACTCCCGCAATACACTGCAATACTGCATTTGGCGTGGAACCTCCTCCATCGATTGCGGCGTGGCTTATCGAGCCGACGGCCAAATGCCGGATATCACATATTTGACACAATGTGAGCCGCTGGAAGTCGACGGCTGGTATTGGTACGTTGCTGATTTTGAGGAATGGCGCGTGCAAAACGCCAAATAATAGAATTTTGCGGCGGTCAGCGAGCGCCTTGTACGGGGCAATTCAGCTGCAGAAGGGCACGTGTACACCTCGCGCTCTCTTGACGTGTCATTGCGAGGAGTAAAATGGTATGCACTCCCGAATTGTCATTGCGAGGCCCCAACGGGGCCGTGGCAATCTCGCAGTACCCGGTGGGATAACAGGAAAGCCCCGGCGAAAACGCAACTGCCTGCCCGAGATTGCACCCCAAGGGCACTTCCTCGCGCTTCGCGCTCAGGGCGCCACGTCGGCCTTTGGCCTCCTCGCAATGACAAATTTGGGGCTTTTACGCCATAGAATCGGTGCAGCCATTTGACGGCCTGTGCGGAAACCATACAGACGGGGGGATATCATGAAGAAAAAATGGATCATTCCCGCCATTATTGCAGTAGTCCTTGTTGCGATTGCTCTGTTTATAGCTTCCTATCCAATCCTGCTCTTTGTCGCTGCAACGGATGAATCGATAAAGCAGCTGAACAATTCGTACATCAACAGCGACTATCAGGGCTGGAACGAGGTGACTTTTTTTGACAAGCATCACTTTTCCCTGCCTGATACATGGCGCATTGAAGCCATCGATGATACGACCTATTGCATTTATGGAGACGATGCGCAGGTAATTGCTTATGTGGGAAAACTCGGCAGATATGCGGGGATGGATTCGTTTTGTAATGAGACGATTGGAACAGCAGAAGTCCTTACGCAGTCGGAATTATTTGTCGGGGTACATTTCGACAATGGCTGCTATATGTACCAGATGACGGCCATGATGCCGGATACACAGCAGGAAGAATTCGCCTATGCTATTGCAGATGCTACCGTTGCTCCTGACGATTGTATCATTCTCTTCCGAAATGATGGTCTCTCCCGTGAGGCGGTGTCGGAATATGTTGCTGCTATTGCCTATTCCTATGAATTGGACAGTGATTATGTTATTCGTGAATAAACAACTGTTCTAAAGATGATTTGAGACCTGCTAAAGATGAAGCTTTCATCTTTAGCAGGTCCAGCCCAAACGAAAAAACGCCTCCAAACGTTGGCCTGCATTGCCTGCAGGCTGTCCGAAGTTTTCAACAGAGAGGAGAAAAGCATGGAACATCGTCACATTCCTGCCTCGAAGGATGGCAGCATTCCCAGTGCAAAAACACGCTTTTGGCGCGGAGAGGACAATTTCCTGGAAGATGTATGGTATGGCCGCTGCGCGATCTGTGGTGAGCTGATTTGCCCGCCGAAATATTGGCAGCTATTGCGACGCGCAGTTGCAGGCCCAGCGAATGTGCCATACCTGATAGCGGCATACTTGCTGATGATCAATGCGACATCTGAAACAGCTGGACGGGTATACCTGCTTATCGTTATGGGTTTCGCCATTCTTGTTGTTATTTTCAAGTTCATATTGAATGCATATTTAGCTTTCGGGAAATGGCAAACTTTTCCGGAAGGGCCGGAGGCCAAGCAGCTACAGCAGCGAAACGACAGGAAAAGCGAAAGATCGTGGTGGATTCGTGCACTTATAGGCTGGGTAATTGCGGCCGCAGTGATTCTGCTATATCTGAGCCTCGTCGTGCGGCGGCACCCATAATCCAAATTCAGTAATTATTGTTTCACAAGATCAGTGCGCACATTTACGGACATCGCCCTGCTAAAGATGAAACTTCCGCCTTTAGCAGGGCCACCCAAACCGAAGACGAGAGGAGAAACGACACATGGATGCACCTTTTCAGGCCACCCATCAGACAAAGCGCATGCTGTACGAGATGATGCTCTGCGCGGAGCATCGCGGGGCATATGTCGGGTACGTCCGCGGGGAATTCTCGCGGACGCTGACGGGCTTTTTCCAGGAGGTTTCGAGTGCATTCCGGTTCCCGTACACCTTCTCCTGGAGCTGGGAGTCGCTGGACGCATGCTTCCGCGACCTGGAATGGCTATCCTTTTCGCAGCTGCTGTGGGTCATAAGCCAGCCGGAAAAGCTGTTCACGCAGGAGGAGGACCACATGGCCCATGTGAATGCCCTGCAGCGCTCTATCGCGGCCGCCGCGTCCTTCTGGCGGGAAAGGCAGATCCCGTTTGACTGCGTACTGAATCTGTTTGAATGATGATACAGAAAGAGAGGAGATCACTATTATGAAAAAGAGCCTTTGGACCCGGCTGCTTTCTCTCCTGCTGGCGGTGGTGCTCTGCGTCGAGCTGCTGCCTGCGGTGGGGTCTGCGGTTTCTCCTTCCGAAGATTTGGAGCATACCGTCGAGGGGACGGTCGAGGAGCCGGCTGAGGTCGCGTTCGAAGAGGCCTCGCTGCGCGGCGAGCGCGTCAAGCACTTCCGTATGGGGGACGGAAGCTATGTCGCGGTGCAGTATGACGTGCCGGTCCACCATCAGGACGCGGACGGCCAGTGGCAGGACATCGACAACACGCTCGAGCCGGTCGGGCAGACCTACGCGGTGGAGGACGGAAGCGTCGCCTTTGCGGCCAGTCTGAACGGAGACGCCGTCTTCACGGCGGGCGCGGACGAGCACCGGGTGCAGCTCTTTCTGGACGGCGATCCGGACGCCCTGCCCAGTCACGATGCAACACTGGCAGCTCCGGAGCCGACAGAGGCTGTCGCTCTTCCTGAGGTGACAGAAGAAACAGCGGAAGAACCGGCAGAAGAGACCGAAACGGCGGCGTCGGAAGAGGAACCTGCTGCTGAAATGATGGTTGAAACCGGGGCGGCGGCTGAGCTGGAGCCTGCCGGTCCGGCGCGCTCCTACCACGCGGCAGAGGCCGTTGTGCAGGAGCCTTTTTCTCTGCGTTCAGATGACCCGTTTGTCCCGGAAAAGCTCAGCTCCTCGCTGCTTTACCCGGACGTTTACGACGGCGTTGACCTTGCATACACGCTCTACGGCGAAACGATCAAAGAGACGATCCTGCTCAACAAGGCGCAGGCCAGCTATCTCTTTTCTTTTGTGCTGCAAACGGGCGATCTGACCGCAGAAATGCAGGAAGACGGCTCTGTCCTCCTGCTCGATGAGGCCGGATCGCCCGTTTACGCGATCCCTGCACCCTACATGCTCGACGCCGAGGGGACGTACTCCGACGCCGTGCGCTACAGCCTCGAGGAGCTGGACCGCGGCAGCTACCGCCTGCTCGTCGATGCGGACGCCGCGTGGATCGAGGAAGAGGCGCAGTTCCCGGTCGCCATCGACCCGACGATCGTCAAGATTTCGCAGTCCGGCTCCCTCTCGTGGGCCTATGTCTTCTCCGGTAGGCCGGACACCAGCTTCCCCGAAAGCACGGTGCGGGTCGGCTATACCCAGCATAACGGCAGCGGCGAATATCAGGCCATCGCGGCGGTCGACAAGCTGCCTGAACTGCCCTCCGGCAGCATGGTCACGGCGGCTGCCATCCATGCATTACAGTCCGGCTTCAGCAACGTTTCTTCCGACGATTTCCAGTACCTGTACGCCCACCAGCTGACAATTGACAAGACGGGAAATCAGAAGTACAGCGACTGGATCAAGACCCTGACGTGGAATAAAATTTATGCAAACGGAACGAATCATTATAAAACCGCGACGGAGGATTTCATCCGCCTGACCAGTACGAACGGCTACCGCTCGCTGGATATCACCCGCGCGGCCCGCAGCTGGTACAGCGGCGGGAAATGCCATGCGATCCTGCTGCGCTCGGACTGCAGCGCGAGCAAGCGCATCGTCTCCTCGTTCCAGACGGGTGCGTCGTATCTCACGGTGACCTACCGCAACGACTTCGGTCTGGAGAGCTACTACACCTACCAGACCCAGAGTGCGGGCCGTGCCGGTACCGGCTATATCTCGGACCACATGCAGCGCCTGACCTTCGTCGTGCCGCTGCTCTCGTCGGATAGCAGCGTGATGCCCTTCGGGCTGTCGCTCGTGTACAACTCCGGCCTCAGCCGGGAGTCCTTCGGCGTGCAGCAGAAAGAAAACCCCAACGAGCCGCCCGACTATACACGCGACTACCGCAATATGCTGCTCGGCTCCGGCTGGAAGCTCTCCGCGCAGCAATGCGTCCAGTCCGTCCGCATCGGCTCGGACGACGCGCAGACCCTCTACTGGGTCTACACGGACGCCGACGGCACGCAGCACTATTTCTCCAAGGAGGGAGGCGGCGGAGCCGAAACGGACGGCGTCTTCCGGGACGAGGACGGCCTCGGCCTGAAGATGACGTGCCAGGCGAACCCGGACAGCGACACCGGCCACACGAACTTCACCATAACGGACGACAACGGCAATGAGACCTTCTTCCGCGACGGCATCCTGACCTATACAAAGGACGCCTACGGCAACGGCATTTATTATTGTTATAACGGCATCAACTTCGACACCCCGGACGGCAAAAGCTGGCGCCCGACAAACGAGGTCTTTAACCGCCTGACCCGCATCTGCCGCCAGAACAAGGACGCTTCGGTCGAATACCTCGCCAAGCTGATCTACGACGCGGATGGCAGGCTCCTCCGCGTCGGCGACGAGGCCGGGAAGGAGACAAAGTTCCATTACGACAACACCGCGGGCGTCCGCCAGCTCGATTACATCCTCTGCCCGGACGGCACAAAGCTGAACTACACCTACGATACGATCGGCCTGAACGGCGCGCACGACGGCGAGGCCAACTACGGCATCTGGTATACCTACCACACGGACGGCACCATTGACCAGTTCTATGAATTCACCCTCGACGGCGGAACGCATATGCTCGGCGACACGGTCAAGTGCTGGAACGGCAAAAACCGCTCGAGCTACCGCGCGTTCGGCGCGGACCAGCTGGCGGAAACGGAGGACGACATCCGCCTTGAGGTCGTCTTCGACAACTGGGGCCGCACCGTCTCCACCTATACCACCAATACGGATATCACGCGCATCCTCGGCAGCTCCGCCGCTTCCTATACGGACACCGCAGAGCGCAGCAAGCAGAATAACCGCCTGACGAGCGTCGGTTCGACGGGCATGACGGCGGAAAACCTCCTGCGGGACGGCGGGCTGGAATCGGAGGACGGCTGGACGAACGCCTCGACCGGCAGCGGCTCCGCAGCGGCCCGCACGACGATCACGAACGACGAAAACCGCCGCCACGGCACGGGTGGCCTGAATCTCTACCTCCCGGACGGCGCAGGCAGCGGCGATGCAGCCGCCATCTCCCGCCCCGTAACGCTCACCGCCGGGGAGACCTACACCCTCTCGGGCTACTTCTCCGCCAGCTCCCACCTGCGCTGGACCAGCGGCGCGCGGCTGGAGGCCGTCGTGCAGGGCGGGGGCGCGGAGCAGACCGTCCTGCTGACGGATGCCCGCCCGTCCTCCGCCATCGAAAACGGCTGGCAGCGCGTGACCGCCACGTTCACGGCCCCGGCGGCGTCCTGCCGCCTCGCCTTCCGCATGAGCGGCTGCACGGGCACGGCCTACCTCGACGATCTCCAGCTGGAGCAGGCGGAGGCCGCCTCCACCTATAACCTCCTGCAGAACGCCTCGTTCGAATTCGGCGATGCGGGCTGGAACCTGCAGGGCGGCTCGGCGGCGGCTGCGGATACCAGATTCGGCGCGAAGGCCATGACCATGCAGGGCAGCTACAATGGTAACCTCCATGTCAGCCAGCCCGTCGCGCTGAACTGCTCCTCGGATACGACGTTCCTGCTCTCCGGCTGGGCGCAGGCGGACTACGCCGCCCCGAACGCCGCTTTGGAGTTTGGCAGCGGCACGCGCTACTTCGGCCTGATCGCGGAGATCTTCTATGTGGGCGTGGACGACCCCGAGCGGCAGAGCGTCCCGTTCAGCTGGGCCACCGCCGACTGGCAGTGCGCCGTGGGGACCATCGTGCCGAAGGAGAGCGGCAAAACGATCCGGCGGATCATCGTCTACTGCGCGTTCGACCACAATTCCGGCACGGCCCGGTTCGACAACCTCTCTCTGCGGCAGGAGCCGGTGCAGACCTACTCCTATAACGCCGACGGCAACGTCACGGCCGCCACGCAGACCGGCACGGGCACGGAAAAGGCCGGATATACCGGCACGGACCTGACCTCTTACACGGCTGCAAACGGCGCAAAGTACACCTATACCTACAATGCCGCCCACGACGTCACCTCGGCTTCGGTCGCCGGGATCAGGAGCACCACGACCTATAACGAGGCGGGAAACGTCACCGGCTCCAAGCTGACCTCGACGGACAATAACGAGCAGAAGTACCTCGAGAGCAGCGCCGTCGCGACGCCGGACCGCAACCACATGCAGAGCGTGACGGACGTCAACGGCAATACGACGTCTTACGGCTACAACTCGCTGGCAGAACAGCTTATTTTGACGACGGACGCACTGGGCCGCACGACGGAATATACCTATGACGCCAACAGCCGCCGGACGACCATGGTCTACCGCCACGGCGTCGCCGCCATCGACTACGGCTACGAAAACGGCCGCCTTGCCACCCTCGACCGCAAGACCTACCGGAGCGGAGCCGCGCAGCATCAAATTTACTCCTTCGGCTATAACCAGTGGGGCCAGGCGACGAGCATCGGCGTGAGCGGCCCGGATGCCAGTACGCCGTGGGTGCTGATGGAGAATGTCTACGCCGCGAACAACGGCCTTTTGGATTCCACGACATATGGCAACGGGACCGTCGTCGAATATACCTACGACAGGCTTGACAGAGTGACGCGGATGGTGTATTCTGGCGGCAGGTATGTGAATTACCGTTACAATGCAGAGGGTTCTCTTGCCGAGCTGGATTACGGCGAGGGAAACGCGGCCCCGACGGCGACGTACCGCTTCGAGTACGACTCCCTTGGCCGCCTGATCCGCAGCCAGCAGCGCGACGGGAATACCGTCACGCAGCGGACGGAGCAGCTTTACGACGCTGCGAACCGCCTGTCCGCGCAGGGCTGGACGATCGGTGGGACGAGCTACCGCGAGTCGTATGCCTACGACGCGTCAGACGGCAGCCTGACCACGCTGAACACGGCCGTCGGCACGAAGATCGGCTACAACTACGACGCGCTCAAGCGTCTGCGCAGCCGCGCAATTTATCAGGGCAGCACGCCGCTGTTCGAAAACCGCTACGCTTATGCCACGCAAAGCGGCAATCAGAGCACGGCGCTCGTCGAATTCTTCAACTACCGCCTCGCCTCGGACGACGGCAGCGGCGATATCATCGTCGGCTACCAGTACGAGTACGACGACGGCGGCAACATCACGGACATCAAGGCCGAGGTCGACGGCGCGCTGATCCCGCTGGAGCATTACGAGTACGACGAGAAGCAGGGCCAGCTCAAGGAAGCGATTCGCTATGAAAATGGCGTAGAAGCCGACAGATGGACCTATTCCTATGACACGGCAGGAAATATCCTGTCAGAGGACCACGAGGGAAGCAATAGCGAGCTGCACGAGTACGCCTACGAAGACGGCCGTTGGGGCGACCTGCTGACCTCCGTCGACGGCATCGACCTCGAGTACGACGGCAGCGGCAACCCGACGCTTTACGCGAACGGGACGGAGCTGCTCTGGAGCATGGAGTGGCAGAACGGCCGCCAGCTCAGCCGCGCGGCTACCGAGCGCGACAGCACGACCGAGGACGTCCTCGATTTTGCCTACGACGCAAACGGCATCCGCACGAGTAAGACTGTTACGCGGAATACTTACCGTCCTGTTCAGACTTATAAAGTTACTTTCGTGGCCGATGGGAAGACCGTCAAGACCATGAACGTCACGGAGGGCTATACCCTCAAGGACAGCGATTACCCGGCCGTCCCCGAAAAGGCGGGCTACACCGGCGCGTGGCAGCGGTATACTTCGCCCGTCCAAAGCAATGTGACGGTCAGCGTGACCTACACGAAGATCACGACATATTACACGGTCACCTTCGTGGCGGATGGAGAGACCGTGAAAACAATTTCCGTTTACAGTGGCTACAAGCTGAAGGACAGTGATTATCCGCGTGTGCCCTACAAGGCGGGATATGAGGGCAGCTGGCAGAAGCGGACTGCCCCGGTCACGAGCAATGTGACGATCAACGCGGTCTATACGCAGATTCTCCACACGGTTTCGTTCCGCGTCATGGACGAGGGCATTATCCACACGATGGAGGTCCCGGATCGTTACGTCCTGCAGGAAGAGGATTACCCGACGATCCCGAAGCGAGTCGGTTATACGTCGCGCTGGGATACGCGTGTCACAATGATCGTGCGGGATACCATCATTGATGCGATCTACTCGGATGGTTCTACACATGAAGTGACGTTCCTTGCCTATGGGAACGAGAATCTTGGCACGATCACCGTGGAGGACGGCTACCTGCTGCAGGAGGAGGACTATCCGACGATCCCGGAGCGCACCGGCTATCGCGGTTCGTGGCCGACGCAGGTCGACCCAATCTACGAAGATACGATCATTCATGCGCAGTATGAAGAGGCGATCCCGGTTCCGACACTGCCGACCGATCCGGGAGAGATCATGTCCGGCGGCGACGGCGAACCGGTTGAAGCTGATGAACCGGAAGAGGGCGAAAACGACACAACACCGGCCGAAACAGAGCGCACGATCTCTGGCGTTCTGGCCTCGACCGAGACCGTGACGCATGAATATCTGACCCAAAGCGGCAAGGTCGTCCGGGAAACTATCACGACCTCGATGGATACCACGACCCTCGACTTCTTCTATGATGAGTCCGGCCGCCCGTTTGCATTCAACTACACGCCGGAAGGCAGCACTCCCAATACATATTACTATATTCTCAATCTGCAGGGTGACGTTGTCCAGATCATTGACGAAGGCGGTGTTCTGCAGGCAGAGTATGTCTATTCCCCGTGGGGCGAGATAATCTCTGCCGAGGGCGATCTAGCCGAGATCAACCCGCTCAGGTATCGCGGATATTATTATGATTCCGAGACGGGATTCTATTACCTGCAAAGCAGATACTATGACCCGGAGAATCATAGGTTTATTAATGCGGATAGTTATCTCTCAACGGGGCGTGGAACGGTTGCACAGAATATGTACGCGTATGCAGATAATTCACCTGTAATGAACACTGACTCCTGCGGAAATTATACGTTCTATACGGTAAACGAAGTTAGCGATGTAGCGTCACTAGGAGAAGAAAAAGGCGTTCAAATGTATTCTGTAACAGTGAAGTATACTTGCGAAGTGATCAATTTCAATCTGCCGGTGAAGGATGCGGTTCTCGACGGAACAGCAACATTTGTATTTGGTGTTAAATCGGATGGCGTATTAATATATGATAATAAATCTCAAAGTGATTTGGCCTTAATTGCTGACAAATCAATTGGCATTGCTGTTGCTAAGTCGATGTACGAAACGGCAACGGAGCAGGTTCCGGGGGCACTCTCGGAAAGAACAATTGAGGGCATTGCGCGAGAACTGCGCGCGCATTACCGAGCATCACGCTTAGTCCCCATAGATAAACTTTTAATTGCGGATATGGGGGGCTTGGACGAATCGATGCCGGGTTACGATTATAATGCGAAAATGTTTGAGGAGCCCTATAAGCCAATCAACTATTTTAAAACGTTCATCGATATGTTCTTTTGAGTGATCTGAAGGAGTATATCATGAATCGAACGAAGAAAATAGTGAAAATAATTTTGATCGTTGTGGCTTCGCTTATAGGAACCAGCGTATTATTCTTTGCGGCAATGCCCTACCTGTCCATATTTATGGGTCCATGGGTCCACAAAAAGGAAATGAATAATTCTATCGTAAATGCGGGTTATCCGGGATGGCACGAGGTAACCTTGGATGAGCATCTCCAAATCAAGCTGCCCGAAGCATGGACTTTTGTACCCGGCGAACGTATCACCGTGACGGATGAAAACGGAGAACCTGTTCTTGACGGTGTAAAAATCGGGTGGGGATCTCCAGAGTCAGAACGGTTGACGCAGGAAGTGTTGAGCAAGTGCAGTGGAAAACAGGTTTCTTCCTATCGGATGGAACTTGCTGGTTACAACAAGTATTCGAGTTTTTGTCAAACAATGTGGATGTGGCTGGATGAACAGGAAAAAGTGACAGGCGTTATGATAACGCATATGGATGCTGAACCGGATAACATTTATTATTATTTCTTCTGCTTCCATGATACAACGGGAGCCTATCTTACAGAAGCAGAAGCAATCGCGTGGTCAGCAAAAGACCGCTGAGTGAAAACTAAAGACCTGCTAAAGACGAAACTTTCATCTTTAGCAGGTCCACCCCTTCGGCAGCCTCGTCCTCTCGACGAACGACTACGCCCCGCGCGGCGGCAGCCTGACGACCATGACGACCGCGACGGGCGACAGTCTGGAATTCGGCTACGACGCCCTCAAGCGACCGTCGAGACGTTCACGCAAGTGCCGGACTATACTGTCACCTTCCAAGCCGACGGCGCGACCGTCAAGACCATGACCGTCGAGGATGGCTACGTTCTCAAGGACAGCGACTACCCCGCCGTTCCCACCAAGACCGGCTATACCGGCGAGTGGGTGAAGTATAAGTCGGCGGTGCACAGCAATGTCACGGTGCAGGCGAAATATACGGCAGTCGTGGCGAAGTATACCGTTACCTTCAAGGCCGACAATACGGTCGTCAAGACCATGACGGTCAAAGACGGTTACACCCTAAAGGCCAGCGACTATCCGACCGTTCCCGCAAAAAGCGGCTACACCGGCGAATGGGTGAAGTATACGTCGGCAATTCACAGCAATGTCACGGTGCAGGCGAAATATACGGCAGTCGTGACAAAATATACCGTGTTCTTCAAAGCGGACGGCTTTACGGTCAAGGCGATCCAAGTGAACGACGGGTATGTTTTACAGGATGCGGATTATCCGGAAGTCCCGGCCAAGGTCGGCTGCAATGGCGCGTGGGAGAAGCATACTGCGGCGATTCATAGCAATGTGACGATTAACGCGGTCTATTCGCCCATTTCCTCACATTATACGGTCACCTTCAAGGCCAATGGGGCAACGCTCAAAACCATGACGGTTGCGGACGGTTATGTTCTGAAGACGAGCGACTATCCGACGATCCCAAAACGGGCTGGTTATACGGGGTCGTGGCCGAAAACAGGCGCGATCCATGCAGTTTACACGGCAACAGGCAGCGGCGGAGGCGGAGGAGGCGGAGAGATCATCATCCCGACCCAGCCGACCAGCCCCGGTGAGATCATGTCCGGCGGCGAGGGCGAACCGGTCGAGGCGGACGCTCCTGCTGAAGATGAAACCGTCTCCCCGCAGGGGATGCACGTCACCGGAACGCAGACTGTCACCCATGAGTATCTGACCCTGAACGGCAAGGTTGCAAGAGAGACGATTAAGACAAATGATAGCTTGACAGCCGTGCTGGATGGACCAATGGTGAAAAGGCGCCCACCGGTATATATCCTACCGTGCAGCGGCAGCGGCAGTTGGATGCACATTGGTATGCGATCACAGCCTCGGATTAAAATAAGGAACTCCTGTGAACCTGCTAAAGACGAAACTTTCATCTTTAGCAGGTTCCGTATCTATCAGTACATAGTCGTATCTGTCCGTCACCCAAATTGACCGTTGTGGTCGTTTTGCCTGTGCCGCCTTTCTGATTGCAGATAGCAATGGTTTTACAGTTTGGCATTTCGCTTTTCCTCCTTCTTATTAGATTTGGATCGCTTGATCCACCAAAACACAGGAAGCGGAGTCCTGTGCTTTGGTGGTCGCATTTAACTCGATCTCATCCCCCAAATGCGTAA
>OGES01002366.1_pt1 | contig 12795 bp, 11 predicted proteins | sample 1570711 | NCBI WGS metagenome assembly OGES01 (sample SAMEA2582133, study PRJEB24529) | metagenome | biome: Human gut stool | place: China | collected 2011 | reverse complement strand
TGTCAGCAGCCCCTGTTTCGTGGTCTGCGTGTAGTTCCTTGTAAACTGACCTAAGCCGTGTTTGTAAAACATTTCACCTATCATCCAATTCACTATTGAAACAATATCGCGCGAAAGGTTGGATATGGATTCTCCAAGATATGTATTGGGTAAGGTGTGGTTTTGGATAGCGTCTTTTGTGTCCAATTTAATAAAATCTACTTCTCTCAAACACCAATCACATATACATTTGTTGCAGGCAAATGTCACGATCACTTTCTTATTCTTTTTCATAGGAATATGTCGAGTAGTTAAAGCTTCTTCAACATCTTCTCTTTTATAAATAAAAACGGATTCGGGAAGATCGAGAGCAAAAAGGTTACTGCAATATTCATCTTCGTTATCAACTGTTTGCGATCTGAGCTTGGTTTGAGAACTAAACCATCTATCGATATAATGCTGACTATCAGTATTTGACATGACCTTAACTATGTTTTCATCATTTAGATATTTTAACAAAGTCTCTAATCCCTTTGCCCAATCATTGTAGAAATCAATTGCATTTAGTCTCAATATTTCTACAGGAAGGTCATTGTAGCTTACATTATCAATTCTAACTGGAACGATAAAATTAGGGTTCTGCCTTCTTATTTTGTCTGCAACAGCCAATTCTTTTTGTACACCATCTCTGTTCGGATCAATAGATGCATTGCTCATTACGAAAATAAACTTCACGGCATCATTGCGAATTGTTTGGTCGATAGTATTCCAAAAATCAACGGATGGAGCAAGATCATTTAAATCTACCCACACCTTGTAACCACAAAGTTCAAGTTTTGTTGCAAGCCATGTAGCAAAAATATTGTCAGTCGGAGTTGCATGACTAATAAAAATAGTATCTTTCATAATTATCTACCTCCTGACAAAAGTTCTGCATAGTTATTCAACCGTTCCTCTACATACTCAGCAACCATTTGAACCATAGCCCCTGCGTCGTTATCTCTGTAATAACTATCAAACGCTTCATAATACCTCTTGCGATCGGTAAACTTCACATTGATTGGGGGATAGCCGTTCTGCATAAGAAACAAATTCAGGATCAAACGCCCTGTACGACCGTTGCCGTCCACAAACGGATGGATTCCCTCAAATTTTAGATGAAACAGCGCTGCACTCTCAATCGGGTGCAGCTTTTTCTTTGAAAACTCTTTTATGAGCTTTTCCATCTGTTCCGGTACAACAACCGGCTCCGGCGGCGTGTGATATGCTCCCATAATTCTAACGGGGATTCGACGATAAACGCCACGATCCTCCGGTCTATCCATCAAAACTAGCGTATGAATCTGCTTAATAATGCTCTCTGAAAAAGGGACTTTATCTTTCACTAATTCCTGTACATAAAGGAATGCATCTTTGTGCCCGACAGCTTCTAAATGATCTTTCAATGGCTTTCGGTCAATCGTAATGCCCTCTAAAACAAGAGCTGTTTCCTGCAAAGTCAGGGTGTTTCCCTCAATTGCATTCGAGTTATAAGTGTATTCAATTAAAAATTCTTCTTGTAACCGCTGTAATTCACCTACCGTAAGAGGCCGCCGTTGATCCAACTGTTCCTTTATGCTGTCAATGCGGGAAAACATCGGCAAATATTGTTCCGATACTGCTTTATGACGGAGGGTACGCCCGTCAATCGGCTTTACAGCGTCACATGGTATTAGGTAAGAGCGTCCTTTTTGAATAACTCCCTCAATTTTTCCTTGTTGGCACAGAATACGAACTCTGCGGTCGGAAATACCCCATTGTTCCGCTGCCTGTGTGACTTTCATATATTCCATTGCGTTCACCGCCTACATAACATTCTTGTTTTTTATAGTATAGCACATAACCGGAATAATATCAACCTGTTTTGCAGAAACTTCGGATTTATATTATTCCTAAATTTACATAGCCGTCTGCTTCGCCGCAGGCGGCTAAATCTATGTAAAGGAGGAAACCCCAAATGGCGAATTGCAAAGTAATTGCGGTGACGAACCAAAAAGGCGGCGTGGGTAAAACCACAACAACCGCCAACCTCGGAATCGGGCTTGCACGGGAGAATAAAAGGGTCTTGCTGATCGACGCAGACGCACAAGCTTCTCTGACGCTCTCCCTCGGTTATCCGAAACCCGATGAGCTGCCTGTAACACTTGCAGACATCATGCAGAATGTGATCGACGACAAGCCGATTCCAAGCGGCCACGGTATTTTGCACCACGGCGAGGGCGTAGACCTACTCCCTGCGAACAGTGAGTTGTCGGGCATGGAAATCCGGCTTATAAACGCTATGAGCCGTGAAAGCGTGCTGCGGACATATATCAATGCGGTAAAGCCCCATTACGACTATATCCTCATTGACTGTATGCCGTCGCTCGGTATGATGCCTATTAACTCGCTGGCAGCGGCCGATAGCGTTATCATTCCGTCGCAGCCGTCGTTTCTCTCGGCAAAGGGTCTGGATTTGCTTATGCAGTCTATTTCAAAAGTCAAACGGCAGATCAACCCCAAGCTAAAAATCGACGGGATTCTTTTTACGATGGTGGATAACCGTACCAACGAGGCAAAGGAAATCATCGCTTCTCTGCGCTCCCACTACGGCGAGAAAATCCGTGTGTTCGGTACGGAAATACCCTTTTCCGTGAGAGCCGCCGAAACCAGCGGTAGAGGCAAGAGCATTTATGCTCACGACAAGAACGGCAAGGTTGCCGCCGCATACCACGCACTGACGAAGGAGGTGTTGGAGATTGAGCGTAAAAACGAGAGATTTAGGAATGACGCCGTTAGATGACCTGTTTTCCATCGATGAAAGCCGCGCAGATTCACAGCTTGAAAAGGTTGTGACGCTGAATCCCGCTGAAATCTCCGACTTTCCAAATCACCCTTTTAAGGTGCGGCAGGACGACGATATGGCTGAAATGGTCGAGAGTATCAGAAAATACGGCGTTTTAGTTCCGGCTCTTGTCCGTCCGAAAGAGGACGGCGGCTACGAAATGGTTGCAGGCCACAGACGAAAATTTGCGGCGGCTTTAGCGGGTGTCGCTGAAATCCCCTGTATCGTCCGCAGTCTCACCGACGATGAAGCAACAATCGTAATGGTGGATAGTAACCTGCAAAGGGAAAAGATTTTACCGTCCGAAAAAGCATTTGCCTACAAAATGAAGCTGGACGCTATGAAAAGGCAAGGTCAGCGAACCGACTTAACTTCGGCCCCACTGGAGCCGAAGTCAAAAGGCTCTCGCTCTAACGAGGAATTAGCCGCCAACAGCCCGGATAGCCGATCTCAAATTCAACGCTATATCCGCCTGACCGAGCTTATCCCCTCTGTCCTGCAAATGGTGGACGACGGGAAAATCGCTTTCCGCCCTGCCGTGGAGCTTTCCTACCTTTCTTCAAAGCAGCAGGAAGCCCTGTACAGCACCATGGAATGTGAGGACTGCACGCCGTCTTTGGCGCAGGCCATCAAAATGAAGGAGTTTAGCAAGGACGGCAAGCTGACCGAGGAAGTCATCCTCTCCATCATGCAGGAGGAAAAGCCGAATCAGAAAGAGCAGTTCAAAATGTCGAAAGAGCGTATCAGCAAATATTTTGCGCCGGGGACGCCCGCACAGAAAATCGAAGATACCATTATTAAAGCGTTGGAGCTATACCGCAAACGGCAGCGTGACCGTGAAGCCGAACGGTAGAATTTCACTACCAAGGGACAGCCATACCCATTTCTGATGAGTGTACGGCGGTGCTTGTGTGTTCCCCCTCTCCACACCTCTCCCCCTCAAAACTATCTGTACTTCCCGAAAAAGAGAATTTACAAGGGCGGCAGTTCTTGCAGCTTTGCCATTTTCTGCGGCAGACCGTACAATGAAACGGCAAAGGAGGTTTGCGAACATGAGAAAAGCGTGGATGATCGCCGCTTTGGTGCTGCTGGCACTTTCTGTTTCGGGCTGTGCAAATGCAGACTATTCCGAGGGGACGCCATCTTCGGAGGAAACGGCCATGACCGAGCCTGTGCAGAGCATTGCGCCGCAGGAGCACACAACCGTTTCTGTTTCGGAAAGTACAGAGATTGCTACTGAAAATGCCGCAGAATCCGAAATGGTGGAAATACTGCCGGAGGTTTCAACACCAACCGTGGACAATGCTCAGTTGCCGACCGAGAGCGGCACTACGGAACCTGCGCCGCCGAAAGCATCCGAGCCGCCACCGGCAGTACCCACCGAACCGCCGATGCAGGAAACCGAACCGTCTGCCGCAGAAGAACCTGCCGAGCCGGAGTTTGACATCCAGACTTGGATCGACTATGCCAAAGCCTACGCCGAAAGCGTGGGACTGCGGCCGGAAAGCTCTGCGGTCGATTGCTGGGATACACCTATTGATGCAGATGCGGACTGTATCTATCTTGAACGGGATATTTGTTCCCGTCTGAATCGCTATGCCGCAGATGAAACCATCACGGATATTTGGGTATGGTGCGAAGCAGTCGGCACCAACAGCTATCTGCTCTATATCGGGTACGCGTAATTTCACACACAGAAGGAAGCATCGCAGTAATGCGGTGCTTTTTTTCATGTCAACAAGGAGGTAAACAAATGAAAAAGTTTTATCGCAGGAGTATTTCGGGGCTTTTGGCTCTATTGATCTGCTTCACTACTATTCTGGGAAGCAGTGTGACTGCCCTTGCCACATCGGTTCCGGCGGAAACAGCAAAGTCCTATTCTGTGGCATTTCCCAGAAACGGAGATGCAAATCTGGACACCAGCGGCACATGGGGACATGATGAACTTCATTATATGAACGGCTGGACATCCGGCGAAAAAACATGGATGACAACACTGCACACTATTGGGGACTTTAACGGCCCGGCCTGTTATTGCATTGAACCGGGCGTACCCCGTCTGCTGGAAAGAACTTACACCCGCTATGGCGAAGATTATTGGAAGGACTACCCATCCGAGTGCAACAGTACCATTGATGCCGATACGATCAAGACGCTGCTGGGACGGATCATGCAATACGGTTATCAGGGCAATCTGTCTCTCGGCTGGCGTTCACAGAATAATGCAGATGCCGACAAGTTGGCGCACATGATGGCAACACAGGTTTTGGTATGGGAAACCGTTGTCGGTGAGCGTGATGCAAACTTTAACCATGTTGACCCCGGCAGAGCTGATGCCGTGAAATCCGTTTATCGGACAAGCCATCCGCTGTACAGCCGTTTTTCTGCTTATTATGACAGTATGGAAGCCAGTGTGAAAAAACACACCATCCTTCCAAGCTTTATGGCCCGAAGCACAGGCAAGGCTCAGACCGTTGAGATGAATTGGGACGGTAGCCGTTATACGACCACTCTGACCGACACCAACGGTGTGCTGAGTGATTATACCTTTTCCTCAGAGCAGACCGGAATCGATTTTACGACCCGTGGTAATACACTGACGATCACCGCCGAAGCGGCACCTACAAAGCCCTTGATAATCTCGGCTACCAAAACCAATATTCGCAAAGGCGTTGTGGTGTGGAGTGACGGCCATTACGGCCCCGACGGAACAATGCAGGATGTGGTCACTTACAGTGCTACGGTCAGCGACCCCGTGAAAGGCTATCTGAACATCAAGGTCAGCTACGGCAGCGCCAAGATCGTCAAGACTTCCGAGGACGGCAAGGTCGAGGGCATTTCCTTTACCGTTACGGGCAACGGCGTGAACAAAACCGTTCAGACAGGTGCAGGCGGTGTCATTCAGATCGACAACCTTGCTCCCGGCGTTTACACCGTGACCGAGCAAAGCTATGACAAATACGAGCCGCAGGAGGTGCGCCGTGTGACCGTCGTCAGCGGTCAGGTGGCAACGATCAATTTCAATAACACCTTAAAGCGCAGTGATCTCACCGTCACGAAAACCGCCGAGGACGGGATGAACGAAGGTGTGAACTTCCACCTGTTCGGCACTTCACTGTCGGGGCTTGCGGTGGATGAATACGCCGTGACCGACAGCTCCGGCAAGGCGTATTTCCGGGATGTGTTGATCGGCACAGGCTACACGCTGGAGGAAGTCGATACGGCGATCCGCTATGTCGTTCCCGAAAATCAGACAGCGGCGGTGGAATGGAACACCGTCACGGAAAAGAGCTTTACGAACATTCTGAAAAAATGGAATGTCACCGTCACCAAAAGCGATGCCGAAACGGGGCTGCCACAGGGCGACGCTTCTCTCGCCGGCGCCGTTTACGGGATTTACAAGGGTGAACAGCTCATTGACACCTACACCACCGATGCGAACGGTCAGTTCACTACAAAATATTATGTCTGCGGCGACGACTGGTCGGTGCGTGAGATCGCTCCCGGCGAGGGCTATTTGTTGGACGAAGCCGCCCACCATATCGGCGCGGAAGCAAAAAACTACACTGTGGAATACAATTCCACCGCCAACGATGTGGTCGAGCAGGTCATTAAAGGCAATATCGCCCTGATCAAGCACACGGACGACGGCGAAACACAGCTTGAAACGCCGGAGGTCGGCGCAGAATTTGAGGTATTCCTAAAATCCGCAGGCAGCTATGCCGCTGCCAAAGATGCCGAGCGTGATCATCTTATCTGCGACGAAAACGGCTTTGCGCAGACGAAAGACCTACCCTACGGCATTTACAGCGTTCATCAGGTCAAGGGCTGGGACGGCCGGGAGTTTCTGCCCGATTTTGATGTGTATATTGCAAAAGACGGGCAGACCTACCGCTACCTTGCCAACAACCGCAATTTTGAGAGCTATATCAAGATCGTCAAGGTGGATGCCGAAACCGGCAAGGTTATTCCGCTGGCAGGCGCAGGCTTCCGGCTTTACCGCCCGGACGGGTCGCTCATCACGCAGACCTTCACCTATCCCGAAGTGACCACCATCGACACATTCTACACGAACAGCGAGGGCTATCTCATTACGCCCGAAAAGCTGGAGTACGGCAAGGGCTATTCGCTGGTCGAGGTTTCTGCGCCCTACGGCTACACGCTCAGCGGCGAACCTGTATATTTTGATGTGACCGCCGACAATGCCACGGAGGAAAACGCCGTTACGGTGGTCGAGGTCACGAAGCCGAACATGGCGCAGAAAGGCGTTATCAAGATCAGCAAATCCGGTGAAGTCTTTTCTTCCGTGACCGAAGCGGACGGACTGTATCAGCCTGTTTTCTCCGTTCGGGGTTTGCCGGGTGCGGCCTATGAGATCACCGCAGCCGAGGATATTATCACGCCGGACGGCACACGGCGCGCTTCTGCCGGTGAAGTGGTCGATACCGTAACGACCGATGAAACGGGACTTGCCGAAAGCAAGCCACTGTATCTCGGAAAATATGAGATCCGAGAGATCACAGCCCCCGGCGGCTATGTGCTGAATACCGAGATCCGCACCGCCGAGCTTGCCTATGCCGGGCAGGAGATCGAGATCGCCGAAACCGCTGCCGACTTTTATAACGAACGGCAAAAAGCCGCCGTTTCGCTGGATAAGGTCTTGGAGCAGAATGAGCAATTCGGCATTGGCATGAACGGCGAGATCACCGCCGTGACCTTTGGTCTGTTCGCTGCCGAGGATCTGACCGCCGCGGACGGCAGCATCATTCCTGCGGACGGTCTGCTTGAAATCCTCTCGGTGGACGAGAACGGTCACGCCGTCTGCAAAACCGATTTGCCGTTTGGCAGCTACTATCTCAAAGAGCTTTCCACCGATGGACACTATATCCTCTCCGATGAGAAGTACCCCATCGTCTTTGACTACGCCGGGCAGGACACCGCCCTTGTGGAAATCAAGGTCAACAACGGCAACCCGATCGGCAACGACCTGATTTACGGTGAAATCCACGGGCTGAAAAAGGACGAGGACGGGAACGCCCTTGGCGGCGCCGTGATCGGACTGTTCAAAGCGGACTGCACCGAGTTTACAAGAGAAAACGCCATTCTGACTGCCGTATCGAAAGAGGACGGCGGTTTTTCTTTTGCCGATATACCTTACGGCAACTGGCTCGTGCGTGAGATCGAAGCCCCGACCGGCTTTGTGCTGTCCGATAAAACCTTTGCCGTGACGGTGGATAAGGACGGCGCAGTCATTGAGGTTGAAATCGAAAACACGCTGATTCGCGGTACGGTGCAGCTTACGAAGGTCGATAAGGACTATCCCGACAACAAGCTGACCGGCGCAGAATTTGCCGTTTACCGTGACAGCAACAGCAATAAGGCGCTGGACGCTGACGATGAACTGCTCGGCACACTCACCGAAACCGGCATCGGCGTTTACGAAATGCCCGATCTGCGCTACGGCGGATATTTCATCAAGGAAACCAAAGCACCAGAGGGCTTTTACCTCGACGAACACGCCTATTATTTTGAAATCACCGAGAACGGCAAGACCGTCACCGTGGAAAACGAGGCAGGCAAGGGCTTTGTCAATGCGGCACAGGTAGGATCGCTCAAAATCATTAAGACATCTTCCGACAGCAAGGTTGAGGATTTTTCGTTCCGTGTGACCGGGCCTAACGGGTATTCCGAAATCTTCACCACCGACAAAAACGGCGAAATTCTCATTGAAAATCTCCGTATCGGCGAATATGTGATTTCCGAGGTATCGGACGGCGCTTCTGCCGCCTATATTCTCCCCGCAGACAAGACGGCGAGCGTTTTTGAGGGCGCTGTTACCAAAGTAGAAATGCACAACGAATTAAGGGACACCCCGAAAACAGGCGACGACAGCAATCCTGTTCTTTGGCTCTCCCTGCTCGGCATTTCTGCGGTGGGCGTTGCCACTCTCGGCGTGATTGGTTGGAAGAAAAAGAAAACTGAAAAGGAGGACGCTGAATAATGGAACTGAAAACTATTGTTGCAATCGGACTGGTTGTGTTCATTGTGGGCGCTTTGATTTTCCTGAAAATCAGAAGTAAGAAAAAATAACGACCGGGGCGGCTGAAAATGCCGCCCTTTTACATACCCGAAAAAACAAAAGGAGGTTTATTCTATGGTTCATTTTTTTGATTCAGACATAGCACAAAAATACGGAGTCAATGCGGCGGTGCTGGCTTGTTTCCTTTGGGATTGCATTGAAGAACAAAGCACGCAGTCGCCTCGGCTTCACGAAGGCAAGGTCTGGGTGCGGTGTTCGGTGCAGATGATGACAGGGTTCTTTCCGTTCCTGTCCTATGATGAGATCCGTTATGCACTGAAACGACTGGTCAAAGGGCGGGTACTCACCAAAGGACGGTTCAACGAAAGTCGTTTCGACCGCACGAACTGGTACGCATTTACCGAGTTTGGACAGTTTCTTATGGCAGAAAGCGAGGGACAGACACAATGAAGGACGGCAGACACATCATTTGGAGCAACGACATTGACTACGACGACTGGCGGGAGGACTTGGAGGAGCAGTACCCCGACCTCACCGAAGCCGAGCGTATGGAGCTGATGTATGAGCTGAACGGCGACTATCTGGACGACGAGCGTTCCAATCTGGACATCCAGCTCTCACGCCCCATTCTCGTCGTCGGTGATCTGGGACTTTGGCACGGCCGCCGCATGGGATATAAGGAAATTCCGAGCGGCAATATCCGGGACTGCCTATACAGCGAACGGGACATTGATTACAGCACTTGGTATGTGGATAAAAACGGCGACTTCCGCTGCGATGCCATCCATCACGACGGCACGAACCATTATCTCTACCGTGCCTATAAGGACGGCGTGAGCGACACGCAGATCGAGAACCTGAAAGAAAAACTCTACCGGGGCATTGCCACCCGTGCGGACATTACAAGAGTGACCCGCAGGCTGGGCGACGAGATCGCCCATGTTTACGGTTTTCCCATTCCCCGCAGGCAGGCGCCGGTGCAGGAGCGATAACGGAGGCAGCTATGATGAATGTATCAGATACAAGGGACTGCGCCTTTGAAGCCTTTATTACCAACCTCGGCAAATACAACGAGGGCTTTTTGGTGGGCGAATGGGTGAAGTTTCCCGTAACCAATGAGGAAATGCAGGCGGTTTTCCGGCGCATCGGCATCGGGCGGCGCTATGAGGAATGGTTCATCACCGACTATGACTGCCCGGATGCGGCTATCGGCAAGGTGCTCGGAGAATACGAAAGCCTAAGTGAGCTGAATTATCTCGCCGGGCAGATCATGGAACTGCGGGAGAGCGACGATTTCTGGCAGGCGGTTTTGGACTTGGGCGAGAACACCAGCAGTGTGCAGGAGCTGATCAACCTGACCGAGAACTTGGACTGCTTTGATTATCTGCCCGGTGTGCGGAATGACTATGACCTCGGCTATTACTGGATCGAAGAAAGCGGATGCTACGACACAAGCAACCTCGGTGCGCTGGCAAACTATATCGACTATGAGAGCTTCGGACGGGACATTCGGTACGAAGAAGGCGGCGTGTTCGGGGATAACGGCTATGTGCGTTCAAACGGCGGCCGCTTTGCGGACATCTACGACGGCGACATCGAGAACATCCCCGAGGAATATCGGATCAGTTCGCCCGCCATCCCTGTCCGCTCCGCAGCCCCACGGCAGACGGAACAGCCCGAACGATAAAATTTGCACCTTTGATATTGCCTTGCGGTTTGGGTATAGTATAATAAAAACGATAAGGAAGTGAGCACCGTGAGCGACAACTATTTTGACCTGCCATCCCGCATCGAGGACGCCTTTGCGGAGATCGACAGTGATATTGTGATGGATCTGCTGAATACCGACGAGGACTACGCCGCGCTTTCCGACCGTATGGACAAGCTGAAAACGCAGTGCCCCGTCATCGACAAAATGAACGAGGGCAGCGGCGAGATCCGCATGACCGCCGAGGAGCATCGGGCGTATGTGGATTATCTGAACCTTGCCCGGCAAATGGAGGACATGGAACGGCAGCACATTTACTTCCGCGGTCATACCGATGCCGTGGCGTACCTCAAAAAAATCAAAGCGATATAAGTACGACGAAAGCGGTGCAGAAAAATAATCTGCACCGCTTTTCTGTCGAAAACGCGAAATCCACACCGAAAAAGCCTACGAAAATAAAAAGTTTTTCTTAAATTTCAGTAAAAACTATTGACCGCAACTACGTTTTTGGCTATACTAATGGTAAGGAGGCGATACTATGATCGTAAGACCCTACTATTTGGATATGCTGAAAACCTATCGGGATGCCCCGCTGGTGAAGATACTCGCCGGTATCCGCCGCTGCGGAAAATCCACGATTTTGGATATGTTGCAGGATGACCTGATCGGCAGCGGCATCCTCAAAGACCATGTGATCCATCTGCGCTATACCTCGGAGGAGCTGGACGACGGCATGACCGCCAAGCAGATGTACCGCAATATAAAGGAGCAAATGACAGACGACCGGCGCTACTATCTTCTGCTGGATGAGGTGCAGGAGGTGGAAGGCTGGGAAAGGGCGGTCAACAGTCTGCTTGAGGACGCCAATACCGACATTTATGTGACCGGCTCCAATTCCAAGCTGATGTCCGGCGAGATTTCCACCTATCTGACGGGACGCTATATCTCCATTCCGGTGTTTACCTTATCCTTTTCCGAATATCTGGAATTTAAGAAGGACAGCGGCCGAACGCCAAAGGAGCTTTTGAATGAGTATATCCGCATGGGCGGTTTCCCCATCGTTGCGCTTGGAAATTTTGATGAGCGTTCGTCCTATCAGATCGTCGAGGGAATCTACAATTCCGTGATCACCAGCGACATCACCAAGCGGCACAACATCACAAATTTTGATCTGTTCAACCGTGTGGTGAAATATGTGGTTGAGAATGTAGGCAAGACCTTTTCCGCCAACGCCATCGTGAAATTTATGAAGGGCGAGGGGCGCTCTCTCTCGGTAGAGGCCGTGTATAACTATCTGGAATGGTTGGAAAAGGCTTTTGTGATCTATCGCTGTCAGCGGTACGATATGCAGGGCAAGACCGTTCTGAAAACGCAGGAAAAATTCTATCTGGCGGATGCTTCTCTCAAATATTGCATCATGGGCTTCAATCCGAAATCCGTCGCCGCCATGCTGGAAAATATCGTGTACTTTGAGCTTCGGCGGAAAGGCTACGATGTGTATATCGGCAAAAACGCCGCCAAGGAGATCGACTTTGTCGCCGTGCGGCGGGATGAGCGGATCTATGTGCAGGTTTGCCGCAATCTGCCGGAGGGCTCCGACCGTGAGGTCGCCAATCTTCTTGAGATCAAAGACAACTATCCGAAATATGTGGTAACGATGGACGAACTGGCCACCGGCAATGTCAATGGAGTCAAGATCGTGCATCTGGCGGATTTCCTGTTATCCGAGGACTACTAAGTTTTTTCTGCACATGTCAATACGCTTTCTGCATATAAAACAGCCAAAGTATATGCAGATAACTGGCTTGTGGGAAAATTGTAGCAGTGCATTTTTGAAAGTATTCTTCCCACTCTGCAAATTTATTGTTGAAAGTGAGTGTGAAAAAATGATTATATCCGAATTAAGAGTTTACAATTTCCGCCAATTCAAATCAGTGGATGGTGCTCCCGGCTTAAAAATCACTTTTCACAAAGGTCTAAACGCTCTGATTGGTGAAAACGATTCGGGAAAAACCGCCGTAATTGACGCATTAAAATTAGTCTTGTTGACTCAGAGCAATGAGTATATCCGGCCGTCAGATGAGGATTTTTATAAGCCCGCTGGCGAAGATGCGTGCTCAGAGTTCAAGATCGATTGTACAATTTCAGATTTTACACAGAACGAAGCAAAGAACTTTATCGAATATCTTTCATTCAACCAAACGG
>OGES01002361.1_pt1 | contig 12810 bp, 13 predicted proteins | sample 1570711 | NCBI WGS metagenome assembly OGES01 (sample SAMEA2582133, study PRJEB24529) | metagenome | biome: Human gut stool | place: China | collected 2011 | reverse complement strand
ATGGGCAACATGACTCAACTCATCTGCAAGCTCAAGGCAAGATAAGCCCTGTACTTGGCTGATATAAATAGAATAACGATATGAATGTACAGCAACTGAAATATATTGTGGCACTCAACCGCTTTCGCAATTTTGCGAGAGCGGCAGAGGCTTGCCAGGTTTCGCAGCCCACGCTCAGTGCTATGCTTGTGAAACTGGAGGAAGAACTGGATACCCGTATCTTCGAACGAAGCAATAAGTCTGTATCTCCCACTGCATCAGGCAAGAAGATTATCCGTCAGGCAGAAACGGCATTGCAGGAGATAGAACGCATCTCGGAAATCGTGATGGAAGATAAGGGAGAGATAGGCGGAAAGCTGTCGCTCGCCGTGGGACCAACCATTGCCCCCTACATTCTGCCCAAGTTCATCAGACACTATCGGGAAAACTATCCATCGGTGGATCTCAACATCCAGGAACTGAAGGCTGATTTCATGCTCGATTCCCTGCTTCGTGGTGAGACGGATGCCGGCATAGCCATCTCCGACAATATCCGTGAAGGCATTCTGGAGATACCGCTCTACACGGAGAAGTTCTATGTATATCTTGCTGAGAGCTGCTGGCGCAAGCTTCCTGTTTTCAAGCCTGAGAATCTGGAGTATGAGAACATGTGGATTATGAAGGAGGCACAGTGTCTGCGCAACAGTGCCTTTTCGTTCTGCAAGGCGCGCAGCAAGGGTCATCATATCTATGAGGCAGGCAGCATCGAGACCCTGATAAGGATAGTGGATGAGAATGGTGGCTTCACCATCATTCCAGAGATGCACCTCCCCTTCCTGAGTGAGGAGCAGAAGAGGAATGTAAGAAAGATAGAAGGAGATTATCTGTCGCAGCGGCGCATATCGCTCTATATCAGGGAGGATTACATCCGTGAGCGGATGCTGAACACCCTAGTCGATACCCTCAAGATATTCATTCCGGAGGAGATGATGGGAGAAGGCATCAGGAAATACGGCATCAGGTTGTAACCTTAAAATGAATAGACTCCATCTATCGCCGCATTGACTGAGTGATTTGGTGGAATGCCGGATTCTTCTTATCTTCGCACCGATAAAAACAAGTAATAACTTTTAAATATCAATAATGATGGAAAAATTCAATGAAATGATTAACGGCGAACAGCTGACATTGGTAGATTTCTTCGCTACCTGGTGCGGACCTTGCAAGATGATGCACCCTATCCTGGAACAGCTGAAGGAGAAGATGGGCGATGACATCAGAATCCTGAAAGTAGATGTAGATAAGAACGAGGCACTGTCCATGCAGTACCGCATTCAGTCGGTCCCTACCCTCATGCTCTTCAAAAAGGGAGAAATGCTCTGGCGACAGAGCGGAGCCATGAGCCTGAATGATTTGATGCAGAAGATTTCGCAGCAGCAATAATAGCCCTGCAGAAAACGAAATCCATTCCCCCACACTTTTTTATGTTTTTTTAATATCCTACGGTCACAATTGTTACCGTAGGATTATTTTTAAAGCCGTAATTTTGCAGCCGGAAACCAGGAATGGCAGATTGCCGCCTGGAAGAAAACATTAAAATAACTCATTAATTTATAGCAATATGGCAGAAAACAAGATGTTCTGTTTCCAGTGTCAGGAAACAGCTAAGGGTACAGGCTGTACCATCAAGGGTGTTTGCGGTAAGGAGGCTACAACTTCCAAGTGGCAGGATCTGCTGCTCAGCGTGGTTCGTGGCATAGGAACCATACAGCATAGCATAGGCGAAGAGCCGACACCAGAGGTAACCCGTTTCCTCACGGATGCACTCTTCACCACCATTACCAACGCCAACTTCAACGACCAGGATATCCTGCAAAAGGTAGATAAGGGCATCGTACTGAAGAAACAGCTGCTGCAAAAGGCGGCAAGCATGAATATCCACCTACCTGCCTATCAGGAGGTAACCTGGGGTGGCGAGAAGACAGACTATGAGGCAGAGGGCACCCGTGAATCCGTGCTCCGCCACGAGAATGCAGATATCCGCTCGCTCAAGGAACTCACCATGCTCGGTCTGAAGGGTATGGCAGCATACTACGAGCACGCAGCCCATCTGGGAGAAGAGAACAGCGAGATTATCAGCTTCATCTGCCGTGCTCTCGCCACCATCAGCAACCCTGATGCTGATATGAACACGCTGCTGGGCGTGGTACTCGAAACAGGAAAGTACGGCGTGGATGTGATGGCACTCCTCGACAAGGCCAACACCCAGGCATACGGTAATCCGGAACTCACCAGAGTGAACATCGGCACAGGCAGCAATCCGGGCATCCTCATCTCCGGTCACGACCTGAAGGATATCGAAGATCTCCTCATCCAGACCGAAGGCACGGGCATCGATGTCTATACCCATGGCGAGATGCTTCCTGCCCACTACTATCCGCAGCTCAAGAAGTACAAGCATCTGGTGGGCAACTACGGCAATGCGTGGTGGAAACAGAAGGAGGAATTCGAGAGCTTCAACGGTCCTGTAGTCTTCACCACCAACTGCATCGTTCCGCCATCGCCATCGGCAGGCTACAGGAACCGTGTCTTCACCACCAACTCTACTGGTTTCCCTGGCTGGAAGCATATCCAGGCGGGCGCCGACGGCCACAAGGACTTCTCCGAGGTGATTGCACTTGCCAAGACCTGCCATCCACCTAAGGAGATAGAGACAGGCGAGATCATCGGCGGTTTTGCGCATGCTCAGGTCTTTGCCCTGGCAGACAAGATAGTAGAAGCTGTAAAGAGCGGAGCCATCCGCAAGTTTGTGGTGATGAGTGGCTGCGATGGCAGAATGAAGAGTCGCAACTACTACGAGGAGTTTGCCAAGGCGCTGCCTCAGGATGTAGTGATACTCACCAGCGGCTGTGCCAAGTTCAAGTACAACAAGCTCAATCTGGGCGATATCAACGGCATTCCTCGTGTGCTGGATGCCGGTCAGTGCAACGACTCCTATTCCTGGGCGGTTGTGGCATTGAAGCTGAAGGAGATCTTTGGAGCCAGCGACATCAACGAACTTCCTATCTTCTTCAATATTGCCTGGTACGAGCAGAAGGCTGTCATCGTACTTCTTGCCCTGCTGCATCTGGGCGTAAAGAACATCCATCTGGGTCCTACGCTCCCAGCCTTCTGTTCACCAGCCGTACTGAAGGTACTGGTAGATACCTTTGGCATTGCCGGAAACGGAACGGTAGAAGAGGACATCAAAAAATATATAGGATAAAAGGAATTTAATAATTTTATATGACAACAGGATATGAGAGCATCAAAATATCAATTCGAGGAGTGGCCAACCGATCTGCTGATCGATTATGCCCTCAAGGTTCATCACCGTGGAATCCGTGAGAAGGGTCCGGAAATCCTCAGTCTCATCCACTCGATGATGGGTGAGAATCAGTTAATGGAAGAAATAGAGAGTCTCTTCAGCGAGTGCATGCTTGATCTGGAGAACCATCTGCAAAAGGAAGAGCAGGTTCTCTTTCCGTTCACCTATCAACTGATGGAATCGCAGCTTACGGGTCAGCCTGCAGTGCCGATGCATTGCGGCTCCGTAGCCATGCCTATTCACGTGATGATACAGGAACATGATAATGAGACCAAGCGCCAGCAGCGCCTCAGAAAGCTCACCAACAACTACACCCCGTCAGCTGATGCCTGCGGAGATTATAAGTTGCTGCTGAGTCTGCTGAAGAATTTCGCAGAAGATCTGAACGAGCATGTCTATATAGAGAATGAGATCATCTTCCCTCGCAGTCAGCTGCTGGAACAGCAGCTACTGAGTTAAGGGAGAATCAGTAAAACTCGTGTAAAAAATTAAAAGACAGTAATTAATTAAATGTAATAAACAGGAAAGTTTTTGGAAAGACTGTAGCATCTGGACTTGTTTTTGGGCCGAGTGGCGCAGTCATGACCATAGCCAAGTTAGACAACGTCCATGCCGAGCATACAACAACAAAGGGAGATTTCCTGGCGAAATCTCCCTTTGTCTATTGCAAAAAGCAGCTATAATTTCTTGATTTCATCTAATGACAACTGGGTTGCTGCTGCCACTTGCTCGGCAGACAAGCCCATTGCAAGAAGACGACGGGCTGTAGCCTTCTTCTCATCTTTGGCTCCTTCGGCACGACCTTCAGCACGACCTTCTTCTCGACCATCGGCAAGACCTTTCTGCCAGCCATCATCATAACCCGTTTTGATAACGCTGCGCTGATAGCGCAGATTTTCCATGTGGCGGACATAATCATTCTTTTCCGCTACGGTCAACTTATCTATATCCAGGCATTTACGGGCATCTGCCAAACCTGGGGCCTGGGCAGCCTCGCTGATCTCGCCGGTCTTGAGAAACTCGATCCATTCATCCAAATTGTTCACCGCCAGCTTATCAAAGTTGTTCACGCAGAGCAGATAATACTCCGGGAATATATCTCCGGCTTCGCGATTAGTCTTGCGTCCCTGAGGGATTTCATCACCGAAGAAGAGTTCACTCTGTCGGTTGGAGAGTTTCAGGATATCATTCGGCTGATGCAGTCCCTGGAACATCGTCTTGCCATGATATACATAATCCTTAGCCTGTCCCAATGTGAAATACACGATATTGATGGAATATACCTTGCGCACTTTGTCGTAATCATCGCCCAGACTGATATTGTCTGTGATGACCTTGGAAACTCCATAGAGCATACGGTGGAAATAGGTATGTTCCCGGGTATTCTGTATCTCGAAGATGATGAATTCTCCCTTCTCATTTTCTGCCAGGATATCCACTCTGTTGAATTTATCATTCTCGGTCTGCTGATTGCTCTCACTATCCAGGAATCTGTTGATCTTGAATTTCTCGTTCAACAGCGAACACATAAAGCCTTCCAGCACGGCATAGTTTGCCTTGTTACGAAGCAGGCGCTTCATCGCCCAGTCAAATCTGATATAATTTGCCATATTCTTCCTCCATTTATTAATTTTCAGCTGCAAAGTTACGACTTTATTTTAAGACACCAAAGTTTTTTCGTATTTTTCTTGCCTATTACCAGAACTTTAGCTAGTAAGATTCCACACTTATAGGGCGTGCGGAGATTCTGCCTTCAAGATTCTAAATGGAGCAAACAATATATCGGAGGAAAATGCGTTATTGAATATAAAACTTAAAAGTATGAAAGAATCAATATTCGTTACCTTGCAGAAATGCACAGTGTTTGAGGGGTTTACTCCAGAGGAAATCAGAGAGGCACTGTCGATGGTAAGCTACAGGATGGTGGAGCTTGCTGCCAGGGAAACCTATGTGCTGGCAGGAATGCCCTGCAGATATGCCGACATCATTGTCGAGGGGGAGATGATAGCCCGCATGTCGGGATTGTCGGGCAAGCAGGCTCAGATAGAGCGGTTGGGCGAATCGATGTTGATAGCCCCTGCCTATATCTTCGCACATAATAACGAGATGCCCGTAAGCGTGGAGACAAGCAAGAAGACCACCCTCCTGCGCATGAGGCCTTCGGAACTGAAACTGCTAATAGATACTGATGAGCGCATACGCTGGAACTTCATCCAGCACCTGTCAAGGATAGATATCTTCCTTTCGCAGAAAATGCGCATGCTCTCCCTTTTCTCCGTCAAGGAGAAGGTGGCGCAATACCTCATCAAGATGGCTACCGAACAGCAGAGCAGAACCATCCGGCTGGATGTCAGCCGACAGGAAATGGCAGATATCTTCGGCATCCAGAAGTTCTCGCTCCTCCGCTGCCTCTCCGAATTCGAGGAGAAGGGCGCCATCAGGATTGATGGCAAGACCATCACCATACTCAACTCGGATGACATGAAATAAGAAGTAAGAATGAGAAAGCCTTGGAAATTGCTAAGAACATGCTTGCCGATGGTGTTGACATCAATCTAATCAAGAAGTATTCCGGTCTAACCCAGGAACAAATACAATAGGCTTCGATGGCAAATGAAGCCTATTGCATTGTACAACGAAAGTAGTTGCATGTGCTCATGCAACTACTTTCGTTTTTATTGCTTTTTCTACTATATTTTATTCCCCAAAGACTGAACGCCAAAGACTATAGCGGGCTTCAGGGTTCAGCTGCTCCAAATGAAGGAAGACGGCTTGCATATCCGAACGGCGGGTAGTCTCTTCGTAAGGACACAACGCCTTCTGCTTAGTGAAATGCAACTCTTCTGCCACCTGACGGATATCCGCCTCATGCACCAGACAAAGGGGGCGGATAATGGTGAGCGGATAATGTTTTAAAGGAAGACTGGGCTGCATGGTGGAATGCGAACCCTCGAAGGTGATATTCATCAGCAGGGTAACGAGGATATCATCCATATGATGGCCCAAGGCTATCTTGTTAAAACCATTATTTACCGCAAACTCGAAGAGCGTCTTGCGGCGGTTCCAGGCACAAAGGAAGCAACGGGTCTTACGGGGATCGGTGGATTCATCAAACGAACTATGAAGGATATGGAGCTTGATGCCATTCTCTGCACAGAAATCCTGCAAATAAGAACGGTCGGTCTCGTAAGGAATGTTATCCATGATGATATGGGCCGCCTCCACTTCGATATGCGGCTTATAGATACGGGCACGCTGAGCCAGCAAACGGACAAGTTCCAATGAATCCTTGCCTCCACTCAAGGCTATAAGAATACGGTCCCCATCCTCCAAAAGATAATAGTCAACACATCCTTTATTGAATCGCTTTAATACTTTCTGTTCTGCTTTCATCATATTCTGAAAAGGGAAAAGAAAAGCCGCACCCTTTTTCCAGAGTACGGCTTTATCAAGATACATCTCTCTACCTTGCAGAAGAGAAACGACAATTTAAACTTCAAATATAATTCTATCTTACTTAGCGTAAGCTACGCTTCGGGTTTCACGAATTACAGTAATCTTAACCTGACCAGGATAAGTCATCTCATTCTGAATCTTGGTTGCGATTTCATCAGAAAGCTTGATGCTCTCTTCATCGTTCATCTTATCCGCACCAACGATGACACGGAGTTCACGACCTGCCTGGATAGCGTAAGTCTTGGTTACGCCAGGATAACTCATGGCGATAGCTTCAAGATCGTTCAAACGCTTGATATAAGCCTCTACAATCTCACGACGAGCACCAGGACGAGCACCAGAGATAGCATCACAAACCTGTACGATAGGAGCCAATAATGTATTCATCTCCATCTCATCATGATGAGCACCGATGGCATTGCAGATATCTGGTTTCTCCTTATACTTCTCAGCAATCTTGGCACCATACAATGCGTGTGGCAATTCACTCTCCTCATCAGGCACCTTACCAATATCGTGCAAGAGACCGGCACGCTTAGCCTTCTTAGGATTCAATCCCAATTCAGAAGCCATAACCGCACAGAGGTTAGCTGTTTCACGAGCATGCTGCAAGAGGTTCTGACCATAAGAAGAACGGTACTTCATCTTACCGATGATACGAATCAACTCTGGGTGCAGACCATGAATACCGAGGTCGATAGCTGTACGCTTACCAGTTTCGATAATTTCATTATCCAACTGCTTCTTCACCTTGGCTACCACCTCCTCAATACGGGCTGGGTGGATACGGCCGTCAGCAACCAACTGATGGAGAGCCAGACGACAAACCTCACGACGAACAGGGTCGAAGGCTGAGATAACGATTGCCTCAGGAGTATCATCCACAACGATTTCTACACCAGTTGCTGCTTCCAGAGCACGGATATTGCGGCCTTCACGACCGATAATACGTCCCTTCACCTCATCATTATCGATATGGAAAACGCTAACAGAGTTCTCAATGGCTGTTTCTGTAGCAACACGCTGGATTGTCTGAATCACAATCTTCTTAGCCTGCTGGTTAGCATTGAGTTTGGCATCATCCATAATTTCGTTCACATAGCTTGCAGCATCGAGTTTAGCCTGATCTTTCAGACTCTCAATCAATCTCTGCTTAGCCTCTTCAGCACTCAGACCAGAAAGTTCTTCCAGTTTAGCCTGCTCCTGTTTCTGCATCTTATCAAGTTCCTGCTGCTTGACAGACAAGAGTTTCTTCTCGTTGTCAACACGCTGCTGATACTGATCAATCTCCATCTTGCGTCGACCGAGGTCTTCCTGACGCTGATTGAGAGAAATCTCGCGCTGTTTCAGCTTATTCTCATTCTGCTGGATGCGAGAATTACGCTGCTGCACTTCTTTTTCGAGTTCCGCCTTCTTGTTGAGGAATTTCTCCTTCACTTCCAAAAGCTTCTTCTCTTTTACTACTTCTGCCTCTTTGTTGGCAGCTTCTATCATTTCATTATATTTTCCCTTAATGACATAACGGAAAATGAAATACCCAGCAGCACCGCCGATAACAAGCGCCACCAAGGCTGCTATAATAGTTACTATCATTATATTATATATATGTTTATTAATATTCTTATTTCAAAGCGTCTTCAATCTCGGAGGTAAGCTTCTCAAGAATATCATCATAAGGTTTCGTATCATTCCGATCCGATTCCTTCTCATATCTCAATGCCACATCAATGAGCGCCATATACAGGATTTCCTTATCGCTCTTTCTGCCTTTGAAAATCTTGGTATATGAGTTTACAATATCATCTATCAGCTTAGCTGATTTACGATAATACTCCTCGTCTTCCCTAGGTATTCTTACAGAAAGATCTGTATCATAGACGTGTAATCGTATGAGTAATTTATCTTGTTCTTGTTCTGCCATCGTTCCGATTTTTACTTTTCACCCAATAGTGTGATACACTTATTGACATCTCTTATGAGCTTGGCGATGCGCTTCTGAGTAGCTTCCATATCATTGTCAGAAATCGTCATCATCTTCGCCATCTTCAAGCTGTCGTAATCACTCTTCGCTTGAGCCAACTTTTCCTCCAATGCCTTGATTTTGGCATCGCGCTCATCCACCATCGCATAGAGTTCAGCATTCTCCTGCTTGACCTCGTCAAACTTGAGAATCATCTGCCTTACTCTTGTGGCAAACGTATTAATTGTTTTCTCATTTGCACTCATGACTATTATTTTTGGCTACAAATTTAAGAGAATTATTTGAATAAAACAAATATTCTGCTATTTTTTTTCATTTTGGGCGCAACATTTGTTACTTTCCCATCTTCTGCTTTGCCTTTTCTACGTCTTCATCTGATGGACGTGGCTCTTTTTTGGCAAGCATCAATACCTGGAAGGTAAAGTCGGTTACCCATTGCTGGCTGAATGCCAAGCGCTTGTTGAACTGGCGCAACTGAAGCACGGTTTTCAGCACACTGGCATCAGAGAAATCATTCTTAGTGAAGATATCTTCTACAGTTTTAGCAGTCAGCTTGTAAAGTGAATTCTTCATGAAGCTAGGCAAACGGAGCTTAAACTTCATCAAGTTGCCCATCAGCATCATCAGATCCTGAGTGAAGTTCTGGAACTGGATGAGATATACATTGACATCCTGCAGTTTGTGGCAGTTCTTACGGATACTGGAATCTATCTCCTTAAAGAAGGCATCATCCGTATCATAGATATTCTTCATCATTTTCTTCACCTGTGCCTTTTCGCCAATACCCAGACGATTGTTGACCGTCGGAACATGCAGACTTGTCTTGAAGACACGCAAGTCTGGCAACATGGCCAAATTGGTGATACCTAACTGAGAAGCAAGTGCAGCCTGAAAGTATACACGGACCAAAGTCATGTAATCTTCCATTCCACCTACCTTTTTATCGTCGTCTTTACGACCGAATAGTTTAGCAAAAATTCCCATTCCTTTATTATTTTATTTTCTATATCTATTTAAATTGTTCTGCAAAAATACAATAAAATCAGTAAATACCCAAATCAAAGCGACGTTTTTTATATAAAAAGGTGCTTTTTTTATCAAAAAATGCATTTTTATGGCTTATGATTTCACTCATTCAACTTTTTTTAGTAACTTTGCCGCGTTTTTAAGATAAGACTATTCAACTTTATTATATTAGAAATAGAGAAGATATGAAAGGAATCGTATTAGCGGGAGGTTCGGGTACAAGACTTTACCCTATTACCAAAGGTATCAGTAAGCAATTGATACCCATTTTTGATAAGCCAATGATATACTACCCTGTTTCCGTGCTAATGTTGGCAGGAATCAAGGAGATTTTGATTATATCTACCCCATTCGACTTGCCTGGTTTCAAACGTCTGTTAGGCGACGGCAGCGAATTGGGTGTACACTTCGAATATGCAGAACAGCCATCACCCGATGGTCTGGCTCAAGCCTTCATCATTGGCGAGAAGTTTATCGGTAATGATACAGCCTGTCTAGTTTTGGGTGACAACATTTTCTATGGAGCCGGTTTTACGGGTTTACTCAAGGAAAGCGTAAAAGCTGCAGAAGAAGGACTGGCAAGCGTATTTGGCTATTATGTCAACGATCCGGAAAGATATGGTGTGGCAGAGTTTGATGAAAACGGCAACTGCCTGAGCATAGAAGAAAAACCGGAAATGCCTAAGAGCAACTATGCGGTTGTAGGACTCTATTTCTATCCAAACAGCGTGGTGCATGTGGCTAAGAACATCAAGCCTAGCGCAAGAGGTGAGTTGGAAATAACAACAGTAAACCAGCACTATCTGACAGAAAAGGCTCTGAAGGTAAGAACCTTACAGCGCGGTTTCGCCTGGCTTGACACCGGTACCCACGATAGCCTATCGGAAGCCAGTACCTTTATAGAAGTCATCGAAAAGAGACAGGGTCTGAAAGTGGCATGTCTGGAAGAAATCGCATTCAAACAAGGATGGATTGACAAAGAACAGTTGCTGAAACTTGCCCAACCGATGCTCAAAAATGGTTATGGACAGTATCTGAAAGAACTAGCGGCAAGCAGATAGCACAGATTCTATCATTTATCTTATACGAATATAAAAAGGAGTAAACACAATAGAATATAAAATAATGGAAGAAACAAAGAACTTTGATTTGGGACGTGATCAAGAGCAGGAAGAGAAGTCATCTATTGACTTCCAGCTGATTTATTCTACTCTTATCCTCAACTGGAAATGGTTCGTTCTATCACTCATTGTATGTTTGGGATTGGGATATCTCTACATACGCCATGCAAGACCGCAATACCAGGCAACCGCTAAGGTACTGATAAAGGATGACGACCAGAGAAAGAACAGAGGAATGGGTAACAGCATGATTCAGAATGCTGCAAACCTCGGTTTTATTTCAAACTCAAACGGTATAGACAATGAGATTGAAATTCTTTCGGCTCAAGACTTGGCTAACCAGGCTGTAGTAGACATGAAATGCTACGTGAACTATTACCATAAAGGAACCTTCAGGGATCAGTTAATCTATAAAGAGCAGGAAGTCAGCGTTGACTTAGACCTGGCTCATCTCAAGAAGCTGAATGCTCCTATCAAGCTTCTTATAGAGAAAACTGGCAGCCAGTATCAGGTAACAGGTTCATACTACATACCTGTAGATGCCTTTTCCTATCAGAAGGATCCTGTAAAGATTGAAAAGACTTTAGCTGGTTTGCCAGCAAGCATCAATACACGTGTAGGAACCCTCCACTTCACTCAGAACGGCAAATACGCATTAAAAGATGGTGAGAGTCTGAAGGTGATTATCGTGTCACCAGAAATGGCGGCTAAGGGCTATACAAAAGCACTGACTGTCAGCCAGACTTCAAAGACTACAACCATAGCCGAACTGGTGATGAAAGATGAAGATCCTCAGCGCAGCATCGACTATCTGAGAACTCTGGTAAATGTTTATAACCGCCAGGCCAACGAGGACAAGAATGAAATTTCTTTCCGCACAGAACAGTTCATCAACCAGCGTCTGGAGAAGATCAACAATGAACTGGGCAATACAGAAGGCCAGCTCGAAAGCTACAAGAAGCGTAACAATGTTGTAGAGATGAAGCTCAACGCAACAGCTGCCATCGCTAACTCAGACACATACGCCCAGAAACTCCAGGAGGCTAACACACAGGTTGAACTTCTGAATGAGCTTGGCAAATACATGAACGAACCTGGCAACAGATATCAGCCTATCCCATCAAACGTAGGTCTGACTGATGAAAGTTCAACAGAACTCATCAACCAGTACAACAAAATAGCCCTGGATCGCAACAACGCCTTGCATGCAGCCAGCGAGACTTCTCCTACAATAACTCCTCTGACCGCACAGTTGGATGCACTCACAACATCTATCAAACGTGCCATGAGACAAGCTAAGCTGGGTATGGAAATCCAGCGTAACAGCATTGCCAAACAAGCTGCCATGTATGCCAGCCAGATAGGTAACTCGCCAGAACAAGAGCGAGTTCTTACACAGATTGGTCGCCAGCAGGAAGTAAAATCTGGTCTTTACCTGATGCTTCTTCAGAAACGTGAGGAAAACTCCATTTCGCTAGCAGCAACGGCAGACAAGGGTAAGGTTATCGATGCTCCTTCATTGGAAGGAAAGGTTAGTCCTAAGAATCCTATCATTATGCTGATAGCACTGGTACTGGGTATTGCAATCCCTGCCGGCATCCTCTTCCTGAAAGAATTCTTCAAGTACAAGATTGAGGGACATGAAGACGTGATGAAACTCACTCAGATACCTGTCATTGCCGATATTCCTGTGGCAAGCGACGCTGCCAAGAAGGAAGGAAAGGCTGACATTGTGGTTCACCAGAATGTAAACAATCTGATGGAGGAGATTTTCCGTGGCCTGCGTACCAATATTCAGTTTATGCTGAAAGAAGGTGAGAAGGTGATGATGTTTACCTCTTCTACATCAGGTGAAGGTAAAACATTCGTGGCATCCAATA
>OGES01002360.1_pt1 | contig 12812 bp, 4 predicted proteins | sample 1570711 | NCBI WGS metagenome assembly OGES01 (sample SAMEA2582133, study PRJEB24529) | metagenome | biome: Human gut stool | place: China | collected 2011 | reverse complement strand
GCGAAGTCATCCGTGCAAAGTTGGTTTTCCGGGTCCTGTCCAGACTAAATTGTCGTTTGTTAACTGATTGAAATACAGTAGAATATGTTCATATTGTATTGTCTTTGTGTTGTTGTGGCTATTAAATGAAGTACAAAATTCTAATTTATGAGCAGACTTTTAATAAATAAAAAGTTAATGGATAAATGTAGTGGTAGTCTAAGATGAGAAATGGACTAATCTGAAAAAATGAATATTTTTCCTCTCTCTCTTTTCATTTATCCATGTAATTTCTTTTATGACATAAAAACTAGCAGCATTTTAAGATATTAAAAATCAAATAGATTGAATAATTACTCTTGTTGAATGAATTCGACGTAAATAAAGCTTTCTGGAATGATTTATCTATCTTTTTATGCTATTTTGCAGAGAAATGTTATTGTGTGATAGCTTAAGGTAATAAGGAAAGTAGATGTTAGAACTCCATTCAGGAGTCCATAGTGTGGTTTATTTTAAACCAATAAGTAGTTTCTTTTAAAGGTAGGAGATGTTCCTTTTAAACCAACGACATGTTTCATTATATCAAAACTTGTTTTCGATAGTAGGAAAAAATACATGTTTATAAAGAATTATGCTATATATATTCAATAAAAGGAATATATATAATGTAAATGTGACTTTCTTTTTTCTATTTAGCAATTCAATAGAATCTTAATTCTTCTGCATATATGAAAAATAGAACATAATTTGAAATAACTAAGATGAAATATTTCAATCTTTACCTGGCAAGTTTAGCTCGAAGTTCTTTTAGTCTTTTTGCAGCCTGTAGATTATCAACCTTTATATATCTCATAAATGCAGATGGACTCTTATGCCCGGATATGCGCATAAGTTCTCCGGCAGGAAAGCCGGATAAATACATATTTGTGCAAAACGATCGTCGGCAAGTATGAGAAGAGATCATCTCCCATTTTTCATAGACTCTCTTTTCCCGTTCTTTCCCTTTCTTGCGAACAACTTCGATCTTCTGTTTTAGTTTTGCCCTTCGCCCTAATTCTTTAACCCTTTCGTTGAATATATATCTAGGAATTTTAGGTAAATCATAGTTGTACTTCTTGAGTATTTCCGGTACATAATCGATCATAGGAATTATGACAGCTTTATGCACTTTTCTCTGTTTGAGATTTATAATCTCATTATCTAAGTCAATATGTTCGGGACTTAATGTTGAGAGATCACTATATAGTAGTCCTGTAAAACACCCAGTAATAAAAACATCTCTAATCTCTTCCAATTGCTTATCATCTGACAAGTCTAACTCGTGTATTGTTGAAAGTTCCTTTTCACTTAAATAAATAGCATCAGTTTCTTCTTCTACGACCTTAAAATGCTTCAAGTCAATTGGAGGAATAACTCCTTTATCTATTTGATAATTAACAAATCCCTTTAACAAACGTATAATTTTTCCTGCAGAATTAGTGAGCAAGCCAACACTCCCATCGGGCTTTATAACCTTATAAAATAAATAGTCCATGAATTCATTATAAAATATAAGATTCAGGTTATGAAAAGTAATTGGTTGCGATGAATGTTCTTTGAAAGCAATCAGATGTTTGCGAAGTGTTCGGTAGTCTTTTATTTGGTCTGCAGAAACAACAGGAGCCTTTTCTGTAATATATCTTTCTAATGCGTCAAATATATCTACCCGATTAGGACGTAACTCATATTCTCTATTCTTTTTTAATTCAAGTAAAACAAAATCTACGGTTGGACTTATTCCGTTAATCTTAGCATATGTAAGGATTTCTCCAAGCTTAGACGTTATTCTAATCAGGCAGGCATCAATCTCATCATAGTTTGGACAAGCGCGCTTAATCCATCTCTTTTTAGAATCCCAGTGTTCCGGTTTAATACTGTATCCGGTAGAGATGAGCGTACGCTTAGTTCGATTGTAGTTATATCGAACATAAAGGACAGTAGTCCCTTCTCGAGTGACGTACCTAGGTTTAATATATGGAGTATATTTTGCGATAGTAAAATCTGTATTGCTTTCGTATTGCAAAGTTACAAAAGCTATCCGAAATGAGCAATATCTCATCGTTAAAAGCTAGAACCTCCAAAAACATTGTACTATCTTAAAAAAAGTGGATAAATATTGCTCAAAAAGGAAAAAAACTACTCAAATCACACTGTAGGAGACTAATGTTACACTTTAAAAACATTCGAAACATGAAAAAAGAATAGATTTTGTCCTTTCTTGAACACAGATTTTCCTAATCTTTAGCATTAATTCCATTATTTTGTAGCGTTACAAATAAAATGCTATGGAAAAACAAATGGATTTGTATGATTCCTGGGTCCTACCTGAAACACACAATTCTATATAAACTTTTCCTCTAGCATTTATAAATATTCGACAGTACTGATTTTAATATATTATTTAGGTATAGCGATAAGAAAGGTAAGATTGCATTTAAAAGGTAATAGTAAGAAGGTAAAAAGAGAAATAAAAGAAAACGTAGGGTTTGTTTTTCTTTATAGGTAAACAAGATTGTAGATGGGTAACCTTAAAATTGTAGATTAATTAGAAAATATTTATGAAGAAACTACTAACAGTAATGGCCTTTTCGGTCGGTTTATTCGCAAATGCTCAAACCGGCAACTTATTTAAACCAGTAAAAGAGGTAGCGCTACGTACTCCGTCGGTACCTATCGTTGTTTCAGATCCTCACTTCTCTATCTGGTCTCCTTATGATAAATTAATGGAAGGAAGTACAGAACACTGGACTACAGCTAAGAAGCCATTAGTAGGGGCTTTACGCGTAGATGGTAAAGTGTATCGTTTCCTAGGTAAAGATCAAGTAGCTCTAATACCTATTGCTCCCATGACAAATGTGGAACGTTGGGAGGCTGCATATACTAATAGTCAACCTGCAAATGGATGGCAAGAATTCCAGTTTGATGATAGTAGTTGGAAAAAAGGTAAAGCAGCTTTCGGTAGCCGTGATATGCCACGTGTTCGCACAGAGTGGAAAGGAGATAATACAGATATTTATATCCGACGTACATTTGAAATAAATGATTTGGATTTAACAGAGAATATTTTTCTTATTTATTCTCATGACGATGTATTCGAATTATATTTAAATGGAGAAAAACTGGTTGCTACAGATCTCGTATGGAAGAATAATGTAAACCTAAAACTTTCAGATGAAGCCAAGAAAAAACTTCGTAATGGCAAAAATGTGATTGCAGCGCATTGTCATAACACAACTGGAGGATCTTATGTGGATTTTGGTTTATATCGTGAAAAGAAAAATGCAGTAACATTTGAAAATGAGGCTGTACAGAAATCGGTAGATGTACTAGCCACTTCCAGTTACTATACATTCACCTGCGGACCTGTCGAATTAGATGTTGTATTTACAGCGCCTCAATTGATAGATGACTTGGATTTGTTGTCAACTCCGATTAACTACATCTCCTATCGTGTGCGTCCTCTTGATAAAAAAGAGCATGATGTACAATTCTATATAGAAACGACTCCGGTATTAGCAGTGAATGAGACTACTCAGCCTACTATTGCACGTACATTATCGAAAAATGGTATTAGTTATGTAGAAGCTGGCACCATCAACCAGCCGATATGTGATCGTAAAGGTGATTTGATTTGTGCTGACTGGGGATATGTATATCTTGGTAGTGTAAATGGAGCAGGAAAATCTATAAGTTTGGGTGACTATAGCGGAATGAAGGAAGCTTTTGTTAAAAATGGAACTTTAGCTTCAAGTAAAACCAAATGGATTACTCGTCGGGAAGAAAATACTCCTGCAATGGCTTATGTACATAATTTTGGAACTGTTACCAAAGATGGTAAAGATGGTTTCTTGATGATCGGTTATGATGACATTTATTCCATTGAATATATGTATGAGAAACGTATGGGATATTGGAAGCATGATGGTAAAGTAACGATTTTTGATGCTTTCGAAAAACTAAGAGACAACTATCAATCCATCATGGAGCGTTGTCGTGCACTTGATGAGCTTATTTATAGCGATGCAGAAAAAGCAGGTGGTAAAAAATATGCAGAAATATGCTCTGCAGCCTATCGTCAAGTTATTTCTGCTCACAAACTATTTACAGACAAAGAGGGCAATCTGATGTGGTTCTCTAAAGAGAATAACAGTAATGGTTGTATCAATACAGTCGACCTGACCTATCCGTCTGCTCCCCTGTTTTTGGTCTATAATCCTGATTTACAAAAGGCAATGATGACTAGTATCTTTGAATATAGTGCTAGCGGTCGCTGGGATAAACCTTTCGCAGCACATGACCTTGGCACTTATCCAATAGCTAATGGACAAGTTTATGGTGGTGACATGCCGATTGAAGAAAGTGGTAATATGGTGATTCTAACTGCAGCTATTTCGAAAATTGAAGGTAATGCAGATTATGCTAAGAAATATTGGGACATTCTAACGACATGGACTAATTATTTAGTAGAGTATGGACAGGACCCGGAAAACCAACTTTGCACGGATGACTTCGCCGGACATTGGGCACACAATGCCAATCTTTCTGTAAAAGCGATCATGGGAGTGGCCGGATACAGCGAGATGGCTCGGATGCTCGGATTGAATGATGTAGCAGACAAATATGCGGCTATAGCCAAGAAAATGGCGGTGAAATGGGAAGAAATGGCGAATGAGGGAGATCATTACCGTCTGGCTTTTGACCGTAAAGATACCTGGAGTCAAAAATATAATATGGTTTGGGATAAGTTATGGAAGCTGAATTTATTCCCTAATAATGTAATCGGAAAAGAAATAAACTACTACTTGACAAAGCAGAATCCTTATGGGTTACCGTTGGATTCTCGCAAAGAATACACAAAATCCGACTGGATAATGTGGACGGCAGCTATGTCTTCAGATCAAGTAACCTTTGAAAAACTCTCTGATCCTGTCTATAAATATATCAATGAAACAGTATCTCGTGTGCCTATCAGCGACTGGCACCATACAGACAGCGGTAGATGGGTAGGCTTCAGAGCCCGTTCGGTGATCGGAGGATACTGGATGAAGGTATTAATGGATAAAGTTCAGAATAATCAATAAAGTTAGCACGACGTTTACTTCAAATTTATACATATGAGATCTTTAAAGAATATTACTATAAAATCAAATTATCTCATTTTGCCAATAGCATTATTGTTCATCAATAATGCTATGGCAAAAAGTAGTTGAAATGACAAAGGCTTACAAAATATGGGCTAAACGCTGTATAGTAGAACCTTACCAAAAAAAGAAATAAGAATGTTTTTTATACACACAACTTTTTAACGTTATTACTATGAAACATCAAAACTTGGAATTTAAGTGGATGTGTCTACTCTTTCTAGCTCTGCTACTCTCTCCTCCTCTACTTTGGGGGCAGAATCATAGCATTAAAGGGCAAATTGTAGATGCAAAAAGTAATGAACCTTTAATAGGAGTAAATATTACTGTTGAAGGCACTTCGAATGGTACCATTTCTGACATAGATGGTCGGTTTACGCTATCTGTAGCTGCTAATGCTGTACTCAAAATCTCTTATATCGGCTATCAAGAAAAGAAAATCAAAGTGGATGATCTGAAAAAAGAGCCTATCATTTCTCTGGAAGAAGACAGCAAACAACTAGAAGAAGTAGTGGTAGTAGGTTATGGTATTCAGAAAAAGGTATCAAGTGTAGGCGCTATTACCCAAACTAAAGGAGAAGAATTGTTGAAAGGAGGTAATATTACTTCTGTATCAGAGGCTTTACAAGGCAAACTAAATGGTTTGGTAGCTATCAATACGTCAGGCAAGCCTGGAGCAAGTGATACCAAAATGTACATTCGTGGTAAGGCTTCCTGGCAAAACTCTGACCCTTTAGTATTAGTGGATGGTATAGAAAGGGATATGAACGATGTTGACATGAATGAAATCGAGTCTATATCTATTCTAAAAGACGCTTCTGCTACAGCTGTATATGGGGTTCGAGGTGCAAATGGTGTAATATTGTTAACAACCAAACGCGGACAAGATAAGAAACCAAACATCAATTTTTCTACAAGCTTTGGTATTAAACAGACTACTGCAAATATGGAATGGGCAGATTATGTTACATCTATGAAAATGTATAATGAAGCTGTAGCTAATGACAACAACTGGAATCAACAAATTAAACAATCTGTCATCAATGCTTGGTCAAATGCTTTTGATACAGGCAACTACGGCCCTTATAATGATGTCTTTCCACAAGTAGACTGGTGGGATGAGTTGGTTAAACCAGGTTTTTCCCAACAATATAATGTGAATATCAGCGGAGGAACCAATTTCATGCGTTACTTCGCCTCCATCGGTTATCAAAATGACGGTGATATTTATGATTTACAGAAACAGGAGAATTTTGATCCAAGGAACTACTATCGCCGTTATAACTGGCGTTCAAATTTAGATTTTAATTTAACTAAAACGACTTCCTTATCAGTAAATATTGCAGGGAAAATGGGATACCGCAATGACAACTTTGCTGATGATGTGTACACTAGAATCATTGCGGCACCAACCAATTCCTTCCCGATAAAGTATAGTGATGGCTATTGGGGAGATGGATCTACTGCCGGCTATAATCCTGTTTGTAATATGAATACAAATGGATCACAACTGTATAAAACCTTTCAGGGATGGTATGATGTTCGTTTGGAACAAAAACTGGACTTTCTAACTAAAGGACTAAAAGCTGCCGCTAAAGTTTCATACACCTCTGCTTCCACTACTCGTTCTAGTATAAAGACTGGTGAAATTTGGGGTAACAATGATTTTGAATCCAGAAACAGTATTATTAAATACCATCGCGAATATGATTATTCTAATCCGACAGTCAATGCAGATGGTTCCCTCACTTACCCCATGATTTTGGAAAAACGATGGCCAAATGATGAGGATATTGAACTCCCCCCCAACGTTTCTTATGATAATTTGGATGGTTATAATCGTAAATTATATTACGAATTCTCTGTGGAATATAAGCGTTCATTCGGAAGTCATAATGTAACAGCGTTAGCGCTGATGAACCGTCAAGTATCTGATTCAAAAGATGATAAAGTTATCAAATTCCCAAGTTATCGTGAAGAATGGGTGGGACGTGTTACTTATAACTGGAAAGAACGTTATTTGGCAGAGATGAATATCTCTTATACAGGTTCGGAAAAATTTGCCCGAGGACAACGCTTCGGCCTGTTCCCTTCCTATTCTTTGGGATGGCGTGCTTCAGAAGAACCTTTTATAAAAAAACATGTTGGAGATGTGCTGACTAACCTAAAATTTAGATATTCATACGGAAAAGTCGGTAGTGATGCAGCTGCTGCACGTTGGAATTACATCCAATTATTTAATTCTTTAGGAAGTATTGAATTAGGAAATACACAAGGAGTCACACATAGCCCGCTCTATACAGAAGGAGATATTGCTAACTTGACTTCAACATGGGAAAAAGCGACTAAACATAACTTTGGAATAGAAATTGGCTTATGGAATAAGTTAGATTTAACTTTGGATTTATTTAAAGAGAATCGTAAAGATATTCTAATGACTCCACAAACCACATCTTCCATTGTAGGAGCTACTTTTAACGCTATCAACCGAGGAGAAACGAAAAATCATGGTTTAGAATTAGAGTTACGCTGGAATGACAAAATCGGACGTAATTTTAATTACTGGGGAGCTTTAACTTTTGCAGCCAGCGAAAACCGGATTGTCTATAAAGATGATCCTAGAAATGCGGATGAGCACTTGAAAGCTGCAGGTAAACCGATTGATTATCAAAACCGTTTTATTGCGATCGGTAATTATGGTTCGATAGACGATGTGTTCAATTACGCACAAACAGCTATAAATGGTACTACAGCATCACAAGTAATTCCGGGAGACCTTATCTATATAGACTTCAATGGAGACGGGATAATCAACTCAAACGACAAGGTAGTTGTAGACGAATTGAATTACCCATTGACTACCATCGGATTTTCTTTCGGGTTCAATTGGAAAGGACTTAACTTCAGTGCAATGCTCTATTCGCCACGCAATATATATAAGTTACAGTTCGATCAATATCTGTGGGATTTTCCAGCTTCAAACATACGTGTTCAACCAAAATCCATGGAACGATGGACGCCGGAAACAGCTAATTCATCGGGTGTTATGCGACCTGCTACACACTTGAACAATACATACAACAAAGTGGAAAGTACTTATCGCTATTCCGACTATTCGTATATACGATTAAAGAACATGGAGATAGGATATACATTCCCTAAAAAATGGTTGAGTGAAGCCCATATCTCTAATCTTCAGGTTTACATGAACGGGAATAATTTACTAACCTTCTGGAAAGGGGACAAACGCGTGGACCCTGAAACAGGAGGTGTTGGCAGCTATCCGATTGTCCGTACTTACACTTTAGGACTAAGAGTTTCATTTTAATCATATTCAAAAGAAATAAAGATGAGAAAAGTATTATTATATATCTGTTCAGTTTTCATTCTTGGCGGGATGACAAGCTGTGAAGACTTCTTAGATAAAAGGGAAGATGTAGGATTGACAGAAGATGATATCTTTAGGGATTACTATTCCTTACGAGGTTTCTTAGACCAATCTTTCAACCAATTGGAAAATGTTATGGTGATGGATAATTGGGAAAATGGACGCGCATTTGTCGGTCTCTTTGCAGACGAAATGGCAACTACAGATAATTCATCTGCCGTTTTTACTTTACATTCCGGAAACTGGTTAAGTAATGCCAAATCAAATAAGACTTTCGAAATCGGTAATGCTGGAAGTACAGCTATATCTCGATCATATAAGGCGTTGCGTATCAATAACCGCATTATTAATGATATCGATAAGGCTCCTTTGACACCTGAACAAAAAAATGAGATTCTGGGACAAGCTTATTTCTATCGTTCTTGGTTCTACTTTCAGATAATCAAAAGATATGGGGGGATGCCTATTATTGACAAGGTCTTTGAAGGTGGAGATGATGATATTCCCCGTATGACCTACCATGAATCACACGACTGGATGATGGAAGATATACAAAAAGCAATCTACATGTTACCTGACAGTTGGGATGATCCAAACTATGGAAGACCCACAAAAATTGCAGCAATGGCACTTAAAGAATGGGCACAGTTGTTTGATGCAAGTCCATTGATGCAGAATGATTTAAATTCTACAGAAAACAAAGGCTATGACACGGAACGCGCAAAATCCGCAGCAAAATCAGCTTATGAAGTAATACGTTATATGGATGGAAGCAAGTCTGCCCCTTATCCCTATGGTTTGGCTAGTAAAGAAGAATATACGAATGTTTTCTATTTTAAATATCCACCTGTGCATCAACCGGAATACATTTGGGTCAAGCGACAATTTCCTAACGCTGCTAATCAAAACCAAAAACGCACTATCCGCACATTCTGGCAATATGAGGATCTTGCATTCGGTTCGGGACCAGATGGAAATTCCATGTGCTGCCCAAGTTTGAATATCGTCAACATGTTTGACAAGAAGGGAGCAGACGGTATTTATTACCCGATTGATGACCCACGAAGCGGCTATGCACTTGACTATGACCATAAACCATTTGAGGATCGTGATCCCCGTTTCTACAACAACATACTTTTACCTGGAACAACTTGGGGACATTACGCTGATGGACGTACCTATTACATTACAACCTACAAAGGAGGAGCAGCCTATCAGCACATGTTAACTCAAAAAGACTGCAACAAACGAATGTTCACAGGATTTATGTGTAAAAAGTTCATGTGGCCGGAATGCAATCAGTATCTTGAAAAGAACAATCCGAACTGTTGGTGGGACTATCGCTTCCTCACCATATATATCCGTGCTTCGCAAATTTATTTAGATTATGCAGAAGCGCTATTTGAGGGTTGTGGAAGTGCTACGGCAACTATTGAAGGATGTCCTATATCAGCTGCAGAAGCTATTAATATTCTTCGCAGACGAATTGGCTTAACAGATCTGCCATCAGATATTGTAGCCGATCCTGATAAATTCCGTGCAGCTTATCGCCGTGAGCGTGCCGTAGAATTAATGTTTGAAAATCATCGTTGGTGGGATATCCGCCGTTGGATGATCTTGGAAGAAACATTCAAGGATACTTATCCTATTAAAGGAGCATTATTCACACCACGAGAATCTAATCATGGAAGTATCACGGATAAGTCTACATTGACTTATGATTATGAACAAATCGATATAACTCCGGAAGTGCGTTCTTTTACAAAGAAGAATTACTGGTATCCTTTGCCTCAACATGACGTAGACGCATTGAATAATTTGCAACAAAACCCATATTGGTAATTAAAATGGCTTAATCAAATGAAAAGATATAATAAATTCATATTTATTCTGTTTGTCACTGCTATATTATCCGGCATAGCCACTTCGCTAGAAGCACAGGATAAACCTAAAAAGAAAAAAACAGCCCTTATTGAAGTGAAAGGGCTGGTGACAGACAACACAGGTAAACCGCTAAGCGGAGTAACAGTATTGAGCGGTGAAGGTTCTATTATAAACTATACAGATGCAAATGGAAAATTTGCACTCAAAACAAAAGCTGATGGAACCTTATTAATTGAAGCGTTCGGTTATAAAGATGTTGTAATAAACCTCGCAAAAGAACAACCCACTGTCATCAAATTACAAAATGAAGATCTATATGCTTCAGAAAGGGACATACACGAACGTGCAGACGGTGGAAAAACGTATCAGCGGGACCTGGTAGGTACAGTATCCAAGTTATCTATGGAAAATGTATTAAAATACCCTGATTTACAATTATCCAATGCCTTACAAGGACAGGCTGCCGGACTAATTGCTATTTCCGGTGATGGCGGCTTGGGCTATAACACATCAACATTATATGTACGTGGACAACACAATAATGGAACAAATACGGCCTTGGTTATTATTGACGGAATAGAACGCCCGATAGATGATATTTTACCGGAAGAAATAGAATCCATCGAAGTTTTAAAAGATGCTACAGCCAAAATCCTGTATGGAGCAGCTGCCACAAACGGAGTGGTCTTGGTACGTACTAAAAGAGGAGAAGCTCATAAACGAATTGTTCGTGTCGGGGTAGAATACGGTATACAGCCCTCTACACGTGTACCTAAGTATCTGGATTCCTACAACTATTCAAAATTGTTTAATGAAGCTCGTATAAACGATGGGATGAATCCTTATTATACTGACACGCAATTAGAAGGATACAGAAATAGTAGTGGAGTCAATGATGTATTGTATCCAAATGTTGATTATTACAATGAGTTCTTATTAAACCAAAATATCTACCGAAAAGGTACAATTGAGTTTAATGGAGGTAATGAAGGTGTGAAATACGCATTAGTTGGTGGATATACTGGTGGTTCCGGATTAGAAAAAGTTGGAGAACGTTCGGCTTTACACCGTATGAATGCACGTGGTAATCTGGATATTAAAATCACCGATTTTCTTACAGTAACAGCAGATGTTGCAGCTCGTGTGGAACTGAAAAACTGGGGAGCAAAAGATGGTGCAGGCATATTCAGTACATTATCTTCTAATCGTCCCAATGAGTACCCTTTCATTATTCCTAATGAAACATTATCGGGACAGTTTACCCCCAATGAAGATGGCACGCCATTCTTCGGAGCCAGCACACGGATAGTAGACAATTTATATGCAGATATGGTTTATGGAGGTGACACTTCCGAAAGGTATGTAAATAGCCAAACAAACCTTGGAGCAAATTTTGACTTCAATAAATACGTTAAGGGATTGACATTTAATGCTTATGTAACTTTTGACAATTATAGTTACTTACGTCAAGAATTAAGGAATACTTATCCAACTTATGCCATTGACACTTATAGTGATTTAGACGGTGAAACTATCACCCGATATACACAGATGAAAAAGCTGGATTTGCCCAAAACGCAAAAGATAGCCTCCAATAATACCTACCGCTATTTTGGTATGCGTGCAGATATAGGATATGAACGCACATTAGGAGTGCATGACTTTTCAGCAATTGGCGCATTCCGGTATACAAAGAATGAGATGACAGGAATGACACAAGATTTTAAAGATGCCAACATCTCTCTGCGTTTAAACTATAGTTATGACAAACGCTATCTAGCCGAGCTAACTCTGGCTGGTATGGGGTCCAACAAATTTGATAAAAACGATCGTTTTTTCTTTTCTCCGGCTGTAGGAGCTTCATGGATAATTTCTAACGAAAGTTTCATGAAAGAAGTAAAGGCTGTTAACTTTCTGAAGCTAAAAGCAAGTTTCGGTGTATTAGGCTATACAGGTAATACTGGATTCTTCTTGTATCAAACTGGTTGGAATAATAATGGCAACTATAATTTCTTCCAGGATCAAACAGATCATAAAGTTAGTTTAGCTCGCTGGGGAAATCCTGATTTAACATGGGAATACTCTCAAGAGTTTAATATTGGTATCGAAGGATTATTCTTTAATAATCGCCTAAGCACAGAACTCAATTATTTCCATGAATGTAGAAAAGATATCATCGGAGTGAATAACGCCCAATATGCCGCTACAGCAGGGAATTATACCATGTATGAAAATATCGGCCAAGTGACTAATCAAGGTATAGATATTGCAATCAACTGGAAAGGGAATATCGGACGGGACTTTTTATACACAGTCGGAGCCAATATGACTTATTCAAAAAATAAATTAGATAAATGGAATGAAATAGATTATTTTTCTTG
>OGES01002351.1_pt1 | contig 12851 bp, 10 predicted proteins | sample 1570711 | NCBI WGS metagenome assembly OGES01 (sample SAMEA2582133, study PRJEB24529) | metagenome | biome: Human gut stool | place: China | collected 2011 | reverse complement strand
CACATCCTTGGGATTCATGCCCTTAAACTCATCAACTGTTTTTACCAGTATATGTACCAGTATGCTCTTGAAGAAAACCGCCAAATCTTCCATAGGCTTTAAGCTTTACTCCCATTTCTAAGCAATTTTTCGTCCATGATTACATACATTTCTGATATAATATTAGCAGTTCAATTCAATATAATCTATTGCCTGTTTCCACCCATGACCAGGCGCATCATCGCCCCAATACCTGCTGGTTATCTCATCTAATTTGTCTACACACTTTTGCAACTTTTTTATATTGGCTTTGCGCTCTTCACGCGTTATGGTTTTCAAGCTTTCATTCTTTACTTTATATGCCATGCTTTGTAAAAAATTAACAATATCAAAATATTCCTCTGAATCTTCAAATCTCGTGTCTCCGGGAAAGCAGTCAATTACCTTTTCAAAAGTTGTTTTCATATCTTCTGCCCCTGCCTGGCTTAATGTCTCAGCAATATAAGGTACAAATTGCACCATTTCGCACATTATAAACCACCAGCCTTCGTATTTCCAATTGCCAATCAGATTAACAAGAATATGTAAATAAAATAACTGTGGTGTAACCAGATTCTTTATATCCAATAGTGAACCCTTCTCCCATAAACAATCTGATTTCACTGCAAGAACACTCTCATCTATATCTTTAACGTCACCATAGAACTCTTTTATCGTAATCATATAATTTTACCCTTAAAACAGAAATTTTAATAATTAATTTTTATAAAGCCTAACCTATCTCCCTCTCTCCATCTGAACAACCACCTCACAATGTGTAGTATTCCCAAACTGATCCACCGCCCTTACCTTGCAAAGCTCATATCCGCCCTCACAAAGCACCTTAAGGTCCCTCGCTAACGTCGCCGAATCACAGCTTACATACACGATCCGCTCCGGCTGCATCTTAAGCATCGTCTCAAGACATACACCATCGCACCCCTTTCGCGGCGGATCGACCACGATCACATCCGGGTGCAGCATATCTGCATCTGTGTCTTTCTTTTTTTCATAAAATGCCGGCAGCACTTCCTCTGCTTTTCCTACAAAAAACTCAGCATTATTGATACCGTTGAGCGCCTCATTATTCTTCGCATCCTCGATTGCCTGTGGGACGATCTCCACCCCATAAACTTTTCCCGCTTTCTGTGCAAGAAAAAGTGAAATCGTGCCGATGCCGCAATATAGATCCCACACGGTCTCTTTTCCGGTCAGTCCCGCATAGTCGAGCGCAAGGCTGTAGAGTTTTTCCGTCTGGACAGGATTGACCTGATAAAATGACTGCGGTGAAATATGGTATGCGACCGCTGTATCAGTCAGTGAAAAATCCTTCGTATCGCGTAGATGGATCATATCGGTAATGTATGGATCGCCCCAGATACATTTCGTCACATCCCCGAGGATCACATTTGTTTTCTTCGTATTCTGATTGATGGAAATGCTCTTCATTCCCTCGATGGCTGTCAATCTGTCGATCAGTTTTTCCACTTTAGGAAGACTATTTCCATTGATAATCACACAGACCATAAGCTCTTTTGTGGAAAACCCATAGCGGATCAGGACATGACGAACCAGCCCCTTACCTGTATTTTCATCGTAAGATGCCACATGATATTCTTTCATATAAGAAAGGACTTCATTTAAAATAATCTGATTTTCCTCCACACCCAGTTTACAGTCATTGACCGGGATAATACTGTGGGTACGCGCTGCATAAAAACCGGCAACCGGATTCCCATCTTTATCCGCACCGATCGGAAACTGTGCCTTGTTCCGGTAGCGGTATGGTTCTTTCATCCCCACGACAGGAAGCATGATTCGGTCGATCAATTCCGGCGCAAAACCGCCAATACGAATCAGATTTCCGCGCACTTTGTTCTGCTTAAACTCCAGCTGCTTTTCATAATCCAACGCCTGTATCTGACATCCGCCGCATCTCCTGTGAAGTTCACACTGTGGTGTCACACGAAATTTAGACGGCGATAAAATCTGCTCCACTCTCGCATAACCATAATTTTTCTTCATCTTTGTGATGCGGGCTTCGATCTCATCTCCAAGCACCGCATCTTTAACGAAAAAGGTCATGCCATCGTATTTTCCGATTCCTTCGCCGTCCACGCCCATATCTTCGATTTTCAGTTCTATGATATCATTTTTCTGCATAATTATAATTTCCCGGAGCGTCTGATATTGCTCTCAAGCAGACGGTTATACCCCTGCCATTCCTGATTGTTTTCCGGCACATTACTGAAAATCTCGCGTACCGTTTCCATCTTTGCATCAATATTATCTGCAAAGCTGAGTGCTAATGCTTCCGGCAGTGCCGGTTTTTTCGGAGATCCAAACTCAAGCTCGCCATGATGCGCTAAAATACAATGTTTTAATTCACTTGCCAGTCCCTTTGGAAAATCCGGGATCGTGCGGATTCTGTCACCTACCATCTCAGTTCCAATAATAATATGTCCTAAAAGCTGTCCGTCATCCGTGTAATCATTTTCAGGAAATACAGAAAGCTCCTCTAATTTTCCGATATCATGGAAAATAGCTGCCGTGATCAAAAGATCGCGGTTTAACATCGGATAACAGCCTGCAAAATAATCACAGTGCTTTGCCACACTTAAGCTGTGCTCAAGCAGACCACCGACAAATCCGTGGTGCACAGTCTTTGCAGCAGAGTGGAATTTAAAGCGTTTTTCAAAATCTGCATCTTCCACAAAAAAGCTCTCTAACAGCTTCTTTAAATGCACTTCTTTGATGCTCGCAATCAGGCCTTTTAACTCCTCATACATCTGGTCGATATCCTTATCGCTGACCGGAAGGTAATCTTTTGGATCATACTCCCCTTCCTGCACCTTGCGGACGCGCTTTACATTCAGCTGTAAATTGCCCTGAAAGCTGGTGATATCACCCATTACGGCTATGTAATCCAGTGAATCGAACTCGTCGATTCCAACAGAACCAGGCTCCCAGATCTTCGCATCCAGTGTGCCCGTTTTGTCCTGTAAGATCAATGTATCATAAGGTTTTCCTGCCTTTGTCAGTGCAGACTGTTTTACTTTACATAGATAGATTTCATTAATTCGCTCGCCCTCTCTGAGGCTCTCAATATACTTCATACTACTCCTTATTCCTGCTTTTATTTTCTAAAATTATTATGCCTGTATCCGCATTTCTGCTTCTAAAACGCATACCGGTGTCCACATTTCTGTTTCTGACATGCATGGCCGCATCCGCATTTCTGCTTCTAAAATACATGCCTGTATCTGGTTCACATCTCTATGGCAGTACACTGACTTCTACCGTGCAGGTGATTTCCGTATAACCTTCCGGTCCCTGCCGCTCAATCTTCACTTCCACCGTATCTTCCGGCTTTAACGAAAGCAGTTTTTTCTCATAATTTTCTGCCGTAAGAATCTCATCCCCGTCAATCTCCGTAATGACATCCCCGCTCTGAAGTCCGGCAGCCATTGCCGGTGAATCCATACATACATCCTTGATATATGCACCTTTCGGTATCTCATATTCACGTTCGATCGCTGCTGTAACCGTTGTCACTTCAAGCCCAAAGTAAGGGATATCCTGTCCGTTTGACAGCATCTCAATCAATGCTTTTAACTCGGAAATAGAGATCGCTGTCAGCGTATTTTCATCCCCCGCACTGCTGTATCCCTGCATCACGATTCCAATGATCTCGCCATCTACATTGACAAGTGCTCCGCTTCCGTTGCTGCTTCCTACAATATCTGTCGTAAACACACTGTAATTATGATCTATCGTAGAAATACTGTTCGTGGTGGATGTAATATTTCCAGTCAGGATTGAATAATTGGTTCCAAGCGGACTTCCGATTGCGATCGCGATCGTTCCCTGCGTAACAGTCAGTGAATTTCCAAGAACTGCAACTGCGATCGCATTCTTTGTACTTTCGGTAAGTTCTGACGCCTTTACGCTTAACACAGCTATCCCTGTATTGCCATCGTATTTTTTCATTTCAGCTTTCACGACAGCATCATTAATAAATGTGACATAGATTTCCTGTGCATCCGCAATCGCCTTGCGTTCTGTTAAAACCAGCAGTTCCCTGCCATTTTCCGCTACAATGATACCGGAAGCCTGCCCCTTACTCTCATATGGGTTATTAAACCAGTCAGTATCGCTCTTCACACCGGTTACCGTCACGATAAACTTGTTTGCTTCTTTTCCAACCGCATACAATTTATTCTGAAGTTTCTGAAAATCGGCAAGTTCAAGTTCCTGCATTTCATTGTTTGGAACATCCCCAGTGTTATGTTCCGTTTCCGGTTCATCCGTCTGCTCCTGCTGACTGTTTCCCGCTTCTTCTGTCTCCTGCTGACTGTTTCCCGCTTCTTCTGTCTCCTGCTGCCCGTTTTCCGGCTCTTTATTTTCTCCCTGCTGTCCGTTATTCTCTGTGTCCTTTTGCTCTGTCGATTCCTGCGTATCGTCCTGTCCGCTTTCTTCCGTTTCTGTCACATCATCCTTCGGAATCGTAACGACAGGCTTCTCCTCCGGGTAAAACCAGTTTGAAAACTCCGGCTGCAATAAACTAAACACCAGTGCTGCCACCGTACCAAAAATAACGGCAAGCACTACGGTAAACAATGCTTTTTTTATAAGACGTTTTTTATTCAACGGCTTCTCCTTGATCTGCTCATTAATAAAAGAAAAGCCACCCTTCTCTTTCTCCTGCATGATTTTCCCTTCCTTAACAAAAATGAAAACCGCACCTTATTTATTATAGTTTGAATCACATACGCTTGCAACACTATTTTTGCATTTCCGGCTTTCCTTCCCCCAATTAATGGGATATAATGTGAATAAGCAATGAGCAGTGCCAAATGAGGGAAAAATAAAAAAAGACTGCTTGCAGGCTCTTTTTTGTTTTTTTCTCATTTGATAGGGCGAATGCCCGTCAGTCCGGAAAATCTCTGATTTTTCGGGCTGGCACTGCGGACTAAAGTCGAACACACATATCCGTCGGCATGCTGCCACTGCAAACTAAATTTTCAACCACAAGGAATTACAAATCATATGAATGAAAAAGTTTTAAAAACATTAGAATATAATAAAATCATTGCCCGCTTAGCGGAGCACGCCTCAAGTGAGGATGCAAAGAAACGTTGTCTCTCCCTCACACCGGGCACAGACATCAATGAGATCAATCTTTTACAGTTACAGACCAAAGATGCGCTAAACCGTCTCTTTAAAGGCGGCCGCATCTCTTTTTCCGGTGTCCATGATATCCGTGACTCCCTGAAACGTTTAGAGATCGGTGCAGCCTTAAGCATCACGGAGCTTTTGCGCGTCTGCTCTCTCCTTGAGGCAGCCAAACGTGCAAAAGCATTTTCCCGCGCCAGCATCGGACATACCGGACCGGACCGCCCTGTTTCAGCAGATGAGACAGACGAACTTCCGGTTGATTCCCTGACCGGATTTTTTGACCAGATCGAACCACTCACACCATTATGTGACGAGATCCGCCGCTGCATCTTATCGGAGGACGAAATCGCAGACGATGCCAGCAGCACACTCCGTTCCATCCGTAGATCCATGCGTGGCATGAACGATAAGATCCGTGCACAGATGAACTCGATGATCAACAATACAACTACACGCAGTTATTTGCAGGATGCCGTCATTACGATGCGTGACGGCCGCTATTGTCTGCCGGTCAAAGCCGAAGCAAAATCACAGGTTCCGGGTATGGTGCACGACCAGTCATCTTCCGGTTCCACACTCTTTATCGAACCGCTCGCTGTTGTAAACTTAAACAACGAATATAAAGCTCTTCTTATGAAAGAAAAAGAAGAAATTGAAGTCATTCTCGCCAACTTAAGCAACTTAACGGCAGGATACTCCATGCAGCTTCATACTGACTACAATATACTCACCGAACTTGATTTTATTTTTGCAAAAGCAGCTTTCGCTCAGACTTACAACGGTGTTGCTCCGACTTTCAATACCGACGGACGTATCAACATCAAAAAAGGGCGTCATCCGCTGCTCGACGCCAAAAAAGTTGTACCGATCGATGTACGTCTCGGAGAAGATTTTACGCTTCTGATCATTACCGGACCAAACACCGGTGGTAAAACCGTCTCCTTAAAAACAGTCGGTCTTCTGACATTGATGGGGCAGGCAGGACTTCATATTCCGGCTTCCGAGCGTTCGGAACTCGGAATCTTTGAGGAAGTGTTTGCTGATATCGGAGATGAGCAGAGTATTGAACAGTCTTTAAGTACTTTCTCCTCCCATATGACAAATATCACACGCATTTTAAGTCAGGTAAATGACCGTTCCCTCGTGCTTTTCGATGAGCTTTGTGCCGGAACCGATCCAACGGAAGGTGCAGCACTTGCAATTTCTATTTTGTCAAAATTAAAACTATACGGTGCACGTGTCATGGCAACCACACACTACAGTGAATTAAAAGTATTTGCCTTGCAGACTTCCGGTGTGGAAAATGCCTGCTGTGAATTTGACGTTGAATCATTAAGTCCGACTTACCGCCTGTTGATCGGTATTCCCGGAAAAAGTAATGCGTTTGCAATTTCCACCAAACTTGGTCTGGGTGAGGATATCATCGAGGATGCCAAAGGACGGATCAGCGAAAATGATATGAATTTCGAGGATCTTTTAGCAGATCTTGAAAAGAGCCGCATCACGATTGAAAAAGAACAGCTTGAAATCAACCAGTATAAAGAAGAAATCCAGAAATTAAAAGAACAGCTTGAACAGAAACAGGAACGTTTAGACGCAAGCCGTGACAAGATCCTGCGCGAGGCAAACGAGCAGGCTTACAATATCATCAAAGAGGCCAAAGACCTTGCCGATGAAACGATCCGTAATTTCAATAAATACGGCACCGCACATGCCCCGGTCAGCGAAATGGAAAAAGAGCGCACTAAACTGCGCGATAAGATGAACAACGCACAGAAAAAAATGTCTGACCAGAAAAAGAATGCTGCTCCAAACCATAAAGTTCCCAAAAAACTCCGCATTGGCGACCGCGTGAAAGTCATCAGCATGAATCTAAACGGAACCGTTCACTCCCTGCCAAACGCAAAGGGTGACCTTTATGTACAGATGGGTATTTTACGTTCTCTTGTCAACATCAATGACCTGATCCTGTTAGAGGAAGAAACTTCCCCGACCAGCAAAAAATACGGTCGTACCAGTGCCGGCAAGATCAAAATGAGCAAGTCTGCCTCCGTCTCCACAGAGATCAACCTGATCGGCAAGACCACAGACGAAGCGATCGCTCTTTTAGATAAATACCTGGATGATGCCTACCTTGCACACATTCCGTCCGTGCGTATCGTCCACGGAAAAGGAACCGGTGCACTGCGCAACGCCGTACAGGCACATTTAAAACGTTTAAAATATGTGAAATCATTCCACCTCGGAGAGTATGGCGAAGGTGATGCCGGCGTAACGATTGCCGAATTCAAAGACTGATTTCAGACAAAAAGTAATTTCAGTAAGACAGATTTTATCTGATCCCATGCACAAAGCACTGCCGAAGCAATACCATTTCGTCTGATTTACAAACAGAATAACAACTAACAGGAGGTAATTTTATGGCAGCAAAACAAAAAATACTGATCGTCGATGACGATAATAATATTGCAGAACTGATCTCTCTTTATCTTACGAAAGAGTGTTTTGATACAAAAATTGTAAATGACGGTGAAGAAGCCTTAAAAGCATTCGAACAGTACAATCCGAACCTGATCCTTCTTGATCTGATGCTTCCGGGCATCGACGGCTATCAGGTATGCCGCGAAGTCCGTGCAAAAGCAAACGTGCCGATCATCATGCTCTCCGCAAAGGGTGAGATTTTTGATAAAGTACTCGGTCTTGAACTTGGAGCAGATGATTATATCATGAAGCCGTTCGATTCCAAAGAACTTGTTGCCCGCGTCAAAGCCGTTTTGCGCCGTTACCAGCCGGTCAAAATTGAAGAACCTGCTCCTGAATTAAAATGCGTAAAATACCCGGATCTGATCGTCAACTTATCCAACTACTCTGTTATTTATAAGGACAATCCGATCGACATGCCGCCAAAGGAATTAGAGCTTTTATATTTCCTTGCATCCTCGCCAAATCAGGTATTTACCAGAGAACAGCTTCTCGACCATATCTGGGGCTATGAATACATCGGCGACACCCGCACCGTGGATGTCCATGTAAAACGCCTCCGTGAGAAAATAAAGGACAATGACAGCTGGAGTCTCTCGACTGTCTGGGGAATCGGTTATAAGTTCGAGGTTAAAAATATATGAAACGAACACTCTACCCGAAGCTGCTCGGCGGCTATCTGATCTATGGACTGATCTGTTTTATTATTATTTCAACCTTTGGTTACCATATTACTTTTAACTTCTTAGAGCGCCGGGATGCCTCGACGCTCTATCGGGAGTCTGCGCTGATTTCCTCCAATTATGCAGAGAATTATTTCAAACGTTCCACAACATTAGAAGAAATGAAAACGCAGCTCTCCACTTTAAGCACTTACCTCTCCAGTGAGATCTGGATCATTGATAAGCAGGGACAGATTCTTTTAAATACAGCTTCTGCCACCTCTCCGGCAGAAAATACAGAACCGGAAGTGATCCCCGATTTTGACGTGACTGATTTTGGAAATAAATATTACCGCACCGGAAACTTTTACGGTCATTTTGACTCAGAAACATTAAGTGTGTTTTCACCGATCACTGTAAATTACAAAGTACGCGGCTATGTGATCATACATAAACCGGTCAGCTCCATCGTCAATTTATCCAACCTGCTGACCAATCTTTCCTATCAGACGTTTGCACTTTTATTTCTGGCAGCATTTGTTGTTTTAGCACTCTTTACCTGGATCGTCTATATCCCGATCCGCAAAATTGCCAAAGGCGCCAATGAATATGCCGCCGGAAATTTTGAGGCAAAGATCGATGTCCACTCCAATGATGAGATCGGTTATCTTGCTGCCTCGCTCAACTATATGGCAAATGAATTAAACACGCTTGAGGAGGATCAGCGAAAATTTGTCTCCAATGTCTCACATGACTTCCGCTCTCCGCTGACCTCGATCAAAGGCTACGTAGAAGCAATGCTTGACGGAACAATCCCGGTTGAAATGCAGGATAAATATTTAAACATCATCCTTTTTGAGACAGAACGTTTGAACAAACTGACAAAAAGCCTTCTGGAATTAAACAAATTCGGCTCACACGGTGTTATGTTAGACATCACCAGTTTTGATATCAATCACACAATCCGCATGACCGTACAGACCTTTGAGGGAACCTGTATGGAAAAACATATCAGTTTTAACCTGATCTTAAGCGGTGAGACACTGTTTGTCTCTGCTGATTTCAGCAAAATTCAGCAGGTGCTTTATAACCTGATCGACAATGCACTCAAATTCAGCCATGCAAATTCATCGATCACGATCGAGACGACCGAAAAAAATGAAAAGGTCTTTGTATCAGTCAAAGACACCGGAATTGGTATTCCAAAAGACAGTATCAAGAAAATCTGGGAGCGTTTCTATAAAACCGATCTTTCCCGTGGAAAAGATAAAAAAGGAACCGGTCTTGGTCTTTCCATTGTCAAAGAAATCATCCAGGCTCACGGAGAAAACATCAACTGTATCAGTACCGAGGGTGTTGGTACGGAATTTATCTTTACACTGCCGTTAGCGAAAGAACAGAATGAGCATGCCTGATGGCATGCTCTTTTACAATACTTGATGCCCTATTCTACTGTTCCTTCCAAAATCCGCCCTTCTCTAAGTAATTTATTGCAACAGGGCAGCAACATGGATAATAACAGACATCGATTCTAAACTTTGTATGAAGCAAAGTTTCTTATATAGATGCCCCGGCGGCAAACTTAGTTTTTCTTATTTTCATACAACGGCACAAAACAGCCTCGACTTAGTGCAATTTCCCATTCAAAAAACTGAAAGCCACCTTTTGATATCCAAACCTATCTACAACATACAAAAAAGCCAGCCCAGTCTGCATCATCTGCAGCCTGGACTGGCTTTTTTCACGTTCTCATATTTTGGATAGTGATTATACTAACTCAAGTAATACCTCTAAAGCGCCATCACCTTTACGCTGACCGATCTTTACGATTCTTGTGTAACCACCGTTACGGTCTGCATATTTCGGAGCGATCTCATCGAATAATTTAGCAACAAGATCAACTTCTTTGGTGTTTTTCTTTCTTCCGGCAGCTTCAGTCGGAACTTCTTTTACGGTGTAGAGAACTTTTAACATTTCTCTACGAGCATGAAGACGGGATGGCTTATCTTTCTTGATAGTCTTCTCAACTTCATCGTATACAGTAACTTTCTTACCGTCTACAACTTCTTTTACTCTCTTACCGTCTTTATCTTTGCGGGCAACTTTTGCTTTTACAGTAACTTCTTCGTAGTTGTCTTTTTCTTTTACTGCTAAAGCGATGATTCCCTCAGCGATTTTGCGAACCTCTTTTGCTTTTGCTTCTGTGGTAACGATCTTACCATTGTTTAATAATGCTGTTACCTGACCTCTTAATAATGCTTTTCTCTGGCTAGAGGTTCTGCTTAATTTACGATACTTTGCCATTTTTAATATCCTCCATTTTGTGGAACATCCGGCCACGCGCTTTGGACTTACTTACCGGACGCCATATTCTTGTTTCGGAGTGGTTCTGTGATACCGCACAGCACCATTCCAAGTGCCACTCATGATCCGTGTGTCAGAATCTCGTCTGCCTCATCCCTCTGACTGTCTCTGACGCATTTCCTCGTCAGGCATATCAGAGCAATGAATGCATACACTCCGCACACCAGACATACTCCATGCCATATGGACTTACTGTTTCTGCCTGTATTGGTGAAAAAGGTATCTTCTGAACATTAGCAGTTCAGAAGATAGCGCGTGACAATCACAAGGAACTTATGGAACATTAGCAGTTCCATAAGTAGCGTGTGACTACATCACACTTTATTCTTCACCCTGGTTTAACTGAAGTCCTAACTCTTTTAATTTAGCAAGAACTTCTTCTAATGATTTACGTCCTAAGTTACGAACCTTCATCATATCTTCCGGTGTTCTGTTTGTCAGTTCTTCGACTGTGTTAATGCCGGCTCTCTTCAAACAATTATAAGAACGAACGGAAAGCTCAAGTTCATCGATATTCATCTCAAGAACTTTCTCTTTTGCATTGTCCTCTTTCTCGATCATGACATCAGCCTGCTGAGCAGCTTCGGAAAGATCGATGAAAAGACTTAAATGCTCGCTTAAAACCTTAGCAGCTAAGCTGACAGCCTCATCTGGCTCTAAGGTACCGTTTGTATAAACGTCCAAAGTAAGCTTATCATAGTCTGTAATCTGACCAACACGGGTATTTTCAATCAAAAGATTTACTCTTTCTACCGGTGTATAGATAGAGTCGATGGCAATAACGCCGATCGGAATATCCTCTGTCTTATTCTTGTCTGCACTTACATAGCCTCTGCCGTTTGTAATGGTAAGCTCCATGTAAAGCTTGCAGTCAGGTCCGCCATTTAAATTGGCAATTACCAGATCCGGATTTAAAATCTGAATATCAGAATCAACCTGGATATCTGCTGCTGTGACTACACCTTCGCCCTCGAATTCAATGTAAGCAACTTTAGGTTCATTTGTAGAGCTGTTATTTCTGATGGCAAGATTTTTGATATTCATAATAATCTCAGTTACATCTTCCTTAACACCAGGAATGGAACTGAATTCATGTAAAACACCGTCGATCTTAACCTGACTTACAGCAGCACCCGGTAAAGAAGAAAGCATGATTCTTCTTAAAGAATTACCAAGTGTCGTACCATAGCCTCTTTCCAAAGGTTCTACAACAAACTTTCCGTACTTCTTGTCTTCTGAAATTTCTGCGATTTCAATTTTTGGTTTTTGAAAATCGAACACTACAAAGTCCCTCCTTCTCGGGTAATTTGCTTAACTATTACTTAGAATATAACTCGACGATAAGCATCTCATCAACAGGAACGTCGATCTGCTCTCTGGAAGGTAATTCTTTTACAGTTCCCTGTAATTTCTCAGCGTCAACATCTAACCACTCCGGAACTAATCTTCCGCCGGTAACTTCAACGATGTCTTTCATTCTCTGAAGACCTTTGTTTTTCTCTTTGATCTCGATAACATCGCCAGCTTTTACTAAGTAAGAAGGAATGTTAACCTGTTTACCATTTACTAAGATAAATTTGTGGTCAACGATCTGTCTTGCTTCTTTTCTTGTTCTTGCGAATCCCATACGGAATACAACGTTATCTAATCTGGACTCTAACATGGTCATTAAGTTTGTACCAGTCATGCCCTTCATCTGATCAGCTTTCACATAGTAGTTGTGGAAAGGTTTTTCCAGAACACCATAGATGAATTTTGCTTTCTGTTTTTCTCTTAACTGAAGTCCGTACTCGGAAACTTTCTTATTTGCTCTCTTTAACTCTCTGTTGGATTTTTTATCATATCCAAGGTAACTTGGCTCTAAACCAAGTGATCTACATCTTTTCAGAACAGGAACTTTATTTACTGCCATCTTCGTCTTTCCCTCCTAATTAAACTCTTCTGCGTTTTGGTGGACGACATCCATTGTGAGGTACTGGAGTTACGTCTTTGATGCTGGTAACCTCAAGACCACATGCAGAAAGTGCACGGATCGCTGCTTCTCTTCCTGAACCCGGTCCTTTAACCATAACATCTACAGTCTTTAATCCGTGGATTAAAGCAGCCTTTGTAGCTGTCTCAGCTGCCATCTGTGCAGCATATGGAGTA
>OGES01002344.1_pt1 | contig 12918 bp, 10 predicted proteins | sample 1570711 | NCBI WGS metagenome assembly OGES01 (sample SAMEA2582133, study PRJEB24529) | metagenome | biome: Human gut stool | place: China | collected 2011 | reverse complement strand
TGACTTTTTAGTCAGTCCCTATAAACATCAGGATTCGCTGTTGGCTTCCTCGTCCTCTTTGGGCTTTTCGGAGATGAGCAGCAATTTATCGTTCACATGCAGTTTCAGCGTTCCGTTCGGTATCAGGAACTCATCCCCACGTTTCACAATCATTACCAGCGTGCCTTTCGGGAGATTCATATCTTTCAATGTATCTGCTTCTTCCAGCATACTTTTAGTAATAGTCATATCACTAAGATCAGAGTCTATTTCTTCCGGGAGTTCCACTCCGAAATCATTTCCTGTTTTTTCCAGTGGTTTGGAAAGATTCAAGATTCGGGCTACGAAAGAAATCGTTGTTCCCTGTACCACCAATGACACGATGGTAATAAAGAAAACAATGTTGAAGATGAGGTTCGAACCTTCTACGCCCGCCACTACCGGATAAGTGGCAAAGATAATAGGAACTGCACCGCGCAATCCTACCCAGGACACGAAAATACGTGATTTCATCGTGATTTTCCGGAATGGAAGCAAACAAAGGAATACGCTTAACGGCCGGCCGATAATAATCATAAAGACACCAATCAACAATGCCACAGCAGCTACTTCCAACATCTCGTGCGGATTGACAAGCAATCCCAGGCAAAGGAACATGATGATTTGAAACAACCAGGTCAGTCCGTCCATAAAGGTGTAGATATCCTTACGATGCATGATTTTATTGTTTCCCACCATGATACCGGCGATATATACGGCAAGGTATCCGTTACCTTTCAGTAAGTCGGTGATGGAGAAAGTGAAAAATACAAATGCAAGTAATAAGATAGGATATAAGGCCTGATTGTCAATATTGAGCTTGTTCAACATTCGGATAGCGAGCTTTCCAAGTACATATCCGGCAGCCGCACCGACGATAAACTGGATGGCAAAAGAACCGACTATGGCTCCGGCTCCCATACCAGACGACTGAATGAACTGTATCAGGACAATGGTAAGCATATAGGCCATCGGGTCATTACTTCCGCTCTCCAGTTCCAGCATGGGACGGAGGTTGTGCTTTAAATTCATCTTCTGTGAACGGAGAATGGCGAACACCGAAGCCGAGTCCGTAGATGACATGGTAGAAGCCAAAAGCAGGGAAGTGGTGATGGGCAAATTAATATTAGACCAGCTCATACCTGATATCCACCAGATAAAGAGCCCGGTGAAAAGAGCTGTGAGCAGTACTCCGACAGTGGAAAGCACGATACCGGGACCTAAAATAGGTTTGATTTCTCTGAATTTCGTATCCATACCTCCCGAGAAAAGGATAATGCTTAGGGCGACCATACCGATAAACTGTGCGTCTTTCGCGTCGTGGAATTGCAGGCCGAGGCCGTCACTTCCAAACAACATTCCTACTACAAGGAACAATAATAAGGTAGGTACTCCAAAGCGATATCCGGTTTTTCCAACAACAATGCTGACGAAAAGTAAGATAGAACCGATAAGTAGGGTGTTTTCTGCTGTAAATATCATAGGCAATATATTATAAAGTTATAAAATTGTCGTTTTAATTCTCACCGTGCGAAGTTACACATTATTAACAACAAATAAAACCCCTTTTTAGATGTATTTTTGTGAAAAAAGGGAGTTAAATTGTCTAAAAAGACTAATTTTGCAGAGATTAATCTACATTATACTTATGGATTCAAATAATCTTACACCTTTGAGGAAAGGGGTGGTGGGGGTACAATTCTTGTTTGTGGCTTTCGGAGCTACGGTACTCGTGCCGTTATTGGTAGGGCTCGATCCTTCGACAGCTCTGTTTACAGCAGGTATTGGTACGCTTATCTTTCATGCCGTTACGCGTGGAAAGGTTCCTATCTTTTTGGGAAGTAGTTTCGCATTTATTGCGCCTATCATTAAAGCGACAGAACTTTATGGGCTGCCCGGCGCCTTATCCGGCATGGTTGGAGTTGCATTAGTTTACTTTGTGATGAGTGCGCTTGTCAAATGGCAGGGAGTGCGGGTGATTGAACGGTTGTTTCCTCCTGTTGTCATAGGACCTGTCATTATTCTGATAGGTTTATCATTGGCGGGAACAGGAGTGAATATGGCAAAAGAGAACTGGGTGCTGGCTCTGCTTTCACTGGTGACTGCGGTTGTTGTTTCGATGAAAGCTAAAGGACTTTTGAAGCTGATACCTATTTTCTGTGGGATTGTAGTGGGGTATCTGGCTGCATGGATCTTCTATGGTTTGGATTTGTCCGGCGTCAGAGATGCCGCTTGGATTGGATTGCCGCAGTTTGTCTTTCCTAAATTCTCATGGGAGCCGGTGTTATTTATGATTCCGGTAGCTATTGCTCCGGTGATAGAGCATATTGGTGATGTCTATGTGGTGAATACGGTTACGGGAAAAGATTTCGTGAAAGACCCGGGATTGCACCGCACCTTATTGGGGGATGGTCTGGCTTGTTTCTGTGCCGGATTGCTGGGTGGGCCTCCTGTGACTACCTATTCGGAAGTGACAGGAGCCATGTCATTGACAAAGATTACCAATCCGCAAGTGATCCGAATAGCTGCCATCTCTGCTATCTTATTCTCCGTTATCGGTAAAATCAGCGCATTACTAAGATCCATACCTAGTGCGGTACTGGGTGGCATTATGCTGTTGCTTTTCGGGACGATTGCCTGTGCGGGTATTGGTAATCTTGTGAATAACTGTATTGATTTGAGCCGTACAAGAAATATCGTTATCGTGTCTTTGACACTGACTGTCGGGATTGGTGGCGCTGCTTTTAGCTGGGGTGATTTTTCTTTGTCCGGTATCGGATTGGCAGCTTTGGTAGGAGTAGTTCTCAATTTGATATTGCCCAAAGAAGATTAAAAAAGGAAGCCGGTATTCGAGAAGAAAGAATAAACGCAGGATTCCCGATTATATATAAAAAAGATAGTGACGGTATATGATGGAAATAGTGACGGTATCATTGCCGTATAGCGTCACTATCCTTATCATATACCGTCACTATCTTTTAGAAGGAAATTTGCCTGTAAAATACCCTTCTGTTCCCTTATCATTTATGATAGAAACTTCACAATATCTTCATCCACTGTACTGATACCTCCGATTCCAAATTGCTCGATCAATACGTTCTTTACATTCGGTGAAAGGAAAGCGGGAAGAGTAGGCCCTAAATGAATATGTTTCACTCCTAAAGCCAGCAATGCCAATAAAACAATGACCGCCTTTTGTTCGTACCATGCAATATTGTATACGATAGGTAACTGATTCACATCGTCCAGTCCGAAGATTTCTTTCAGCTTTAGGGCGATTACAGCCAGTGAGTAACTGTCGTTACATTGTCCCGCATCCAGCACTCTTGGAATCCCGTTGATATCACCTAAAGCTAATTTATTGTATCTGTACTTGGCGCAACCTGCCGTAAGAATCACCGTGTCACCAGGTAACTTTTGAGCAAACTCCGTATAATATTCACGGCTCTTCATACGTCCGTCGCATCCTGCCATTACAAAGAACTTACGGATGGCTCCACTTTTCACGGCATCCACCACTTTATCTGCTAAAGCCGTCACCTGTGCATGAGCGAATCCACCGATGAGTGTTCCGTTTTCGATGGCTACGGGTGGCTGGCATTGTTTAGCATGAGCAATCAGGGCAGAAAAATCTTTCGGCTTTCCATCTTTGCGTTCGGGGATATAATGCGCGCCTTCCAGACCACAGGCTCCTGTGATGTAAATGCGGTCTTTGTAGCTGGCATTCGCACGTGGCGGAACAATACAGTTACTTGTAAACAGGATCGGACCGTTGAAACTTTCAAATTCCTCTTTTTGTTTCCACCAGGCATTTCCGTAGTTTCCTGCCAGATGCTTATACTTCTTTAGTTGAGGATAATAGTGCGCAGGTAGCATTTCACTGTGCGTATATACATCTACCCCTGTACCTTCCGTTTGTTCCAGCAACTCTTCGAGGTCTTTTAAATCATGTCCGCTTATCAATATACCCGGATGATTGCGGACACCGAGATTCACTTGTGAGATTTCCGGATTACCGTAACTGCTCGTATTTGCCTTGTCCAGCTGTGCCATTGCCGATACTCCATGTTTTCCTGTTTCCAGCGTTAATTGAACCAATTCTTCCACAGTAATATCATTGCGGGTCAATTCGGACAATGCGTGCTGCATGAAAGCAAATATCTCCGGTGACTGATAGCCCAGGTTATGCGCATGCTCTACATAGGCAGCCATTCCTTTCAGACCATAGTGTACGAGTTCTTTCAGTGAGCGTATATCCTCGTTAGGCGTGCGAAGCACACCGACTGTTTTTGATTTTTCTTCAAATTCCTCTTCGTTTCCATCCCAAAGACATTCGTCAGGAGCATTCTCGATCTTTACCTTACCGGCAAGTTCCTTTTTCAGTTTCAGTCCTTCTTTGATTTTTTCGGTGATCGCCACTTTATCAAAATTGGCATTGGTGATGGTGATGAACAAAGCATCATAGATAAATTTGTCTGCTTGTTCGGAAGACTGTCCCTCTTTACGCAGATGTTCGTTGTAGACAGCAATTCCACGTACTACAAAAAGCAGCAGGTCTTGCAGGTTAGCCACTTCGGAAGTTTTACCGCATACACCTTTTAAGGTACAACCCGTACCCATTGCGGTTTCTTGACATTGATAACAGAACATACTCATAACTTTTACGGTTTTAATTAGTCCAACAGTTTATTTATTGAACGCAAAAGTAGAGGAAAGGTTTCAGGTGATTCTGTAACCAATGTTACAACAATGAATATTTTTATCTCAAATACTCACTATTAGATAAATGATCCTTAAACCGGAGCATTATTGGATGAGCCGGACCAGTTCTTCTTTCTGTAAAATAGTGATATGTTTACGATCCGCTATCAATAGTCCGTCTTCCTGCATGTGTGCCAGTTCGCGGGCGAGGGAAGGGCGGGACACTCCGAAGTAATCACCCAACTCCTGTTGCGAACGGTCGAGGGTGATATGCTCCTGTTGCTGTAGTTTGTACAGGCGGAGCAGGTAGGAGGCAAGTTTCTGACGAATGGTCTTGAACGACATGAAGAAAAGTTTATCCGATAAAGTCCGTGCATAATTGGCGGAGAGATTCATATAGTTTTCCAAAAACTGCTCGTTCTTGCGGAACAAACTCAAAACACTTGGTTTAGGAAGCTCGATCACCTCTGTCGGTTCATTGGCAGTCACCTCCACCGGATAGCGGTTCTGCTCACCGAACAGGAACAGAGGGGCAATCGCTCTGGGAGCAGTTATATCTTCTACCTTGATAAGACGTCCCGAATAGTCAATCATTTCTCCACGCACACTTCCTTTGGTCAGGATGACAAGACGGTTGCACACATCTCCCTGTCGCGCCAGGATTTCTCCTTTCTTATAAGAACGTGTATGAAAACTGATCTCTTCCAGATCGGCAAGAAGTTTTTCCGGAGTGATTCCCCGGAATAGCGGATTGTTGACTAATGTAGGTATCATATATCAATCGTTATTTGAATTTTAAAATAAACGTTGTCTCTTTCTCCCGTAGTAATGTAAGGCTTCCTCCCGAAAGGCGCATGATTTGGCGGGAGATACTAAGTCCGATTCCGCTACCGCCTTCTTTGGTCGTAAAGAAAGGAATGAAGATATGTTCTGCTATTTCCGCTGGGATTTCGGGACCATTGTTCTTTATCTCAATCCATATTTCTTCCATGTCATTGCAGGACGCCTTCAACTCAATTCTCCCATCCGGCTGATTGCCGATTGCTTGAATTGCGTTCTTTAAAAGATTGATAACTACCTGTGAAATAAGATTCTCATCTGCATATACGATTAAGTCCGCAGGAGTAATCTCTGTGTGGAAACGGATATGCTCACATGGATGCTGATGACAGGCAAGTTCAACCATTCTTTCTATGAATGCTTTCACATAGAACAAGGAGGGTTCCGGTGTCGGTATGCGTGTGAATTGCCGGTATGATTCTACAAAGGCAAGCAACCCTTTTCCCGTCGTACTGATTGTTTGCAATCCGTGACTTATTTCTTCGTCTTTATCCGCTGATATTGAAAGAAGCGTATCGCAAAGGGAAGTGATGGGAGTTACAGAGTTCATGATCTCGTGTGTCAGTACCCGTGTCAGTCGGATCCATGAATCTATTTCTTTTTCATCCAGTTCGGTATTGATATCATTCAGGGCAAGGATGCGCAGATGCTCTTTGCGTACATTGATTTCCGACACACGGATGGATAAGTTAATCGTTCCCCGTTCATTGTGAAATATGACTTGTAGTTTGTCCCCCGGGCGACAGTTCTCTATTTTCTCCATAAGCTGCGCATCCACCTGACTCAATTGGCGGATATGTGTAAACACATTCAGCCCTAAAATACGGAGTGCTTCTTTGTTCTTCTGATAAACGGCTCCATTGTCATTGAGCACTACTAGTCCGGTACTGACAAAGTCGAGAATCAGTTCGTAGTATTTCTCTTGCTGGGCTGTTTCAGCTTTCACGCTATATAAGATATGTCCCACGCGGTTGAGTGCGCGGTTTATTTCTTTGCTCTCGGGAGTACCGTTTTCTTCAGTAAAATGAAATGTATTATCATTATTCTCGAGCGCATCAATCATAAAAAGCACCAGTTTGGTGTGGAGGCGATAAAGGCGGATTTGCCAAAGTATGCTAAGAACCAATAAACAAAGACTGACTCCTAACCAACCGTATGATTGATGTATACCGAACCACACGGACGATATACAGAAAAGTGCCGTCAGCAAGACTCTGAACCAATATTGAACGCCTACTTGTTGAAGCTGCACTGTCATAATCCGAACTTTTTCATCTTGTTATAAAGAGTTTGCCTGGTTATTCCCAGTTGGGCGGCTACTGCCGATAAGTTTCCTGCACAAGCGTCGAGCGCTTTCCGTATCATCTGCATTTCCATTTCTTCCAGCGTAGAAATGCTTTTCTCCTGACTCTCCGTCCGTGGAATGGATAATTGGAACAATTCGGCGGGAACGAGCGGGCTGTCATTGATGATAACGGCCTTTTCAATCACGTGTTCCAGTTCACGGATATTACCATACCAAAGGTGTGCTTTCAATTTATCTTTAGCGTCGGGAGTGAACTTCATCAATGTCTTGTCATATTGTTTGCAAAAGCGTACCATGAACCTTTCGGCCAATGGAATAATATCTTCTTTCCGTTCCCGCAAAGGAGGAATCTCTACATGAATGGTATTGATGCGATAGAGCAAATCTTCCCGGAATTCACCTTTCACTACCATCTCTTGCAGATTCCGGTTGGTTGCGCATATCAGTCGGATATGAATGGGAATCGGCGTGTTACTTCCCACTCTCACAATGCTTCGTCGTTGGAGGACGGTCAGTAGCTTTGCTTGCAGGTGGTAAGGCAGGTTGCCTATTTCATCGAGAAACAGCGTACTGTTATCGGCAGCTTCAAATTTGCCGGTCCGGTCGGTGTGTGCGTCGGTGAAAGAACCCTTTATGTGTCCGAAAAGCTCACTTTCAAATAAAGACTCTGTGATAGTTCCCATATCCACTGCAATCATTTCTTTGTATTTGCGGTTGGAAAGGACATGAATCTCTCGTGCCAGCATTTCTTTCCCTGTTCCGTTTTCGCCCGTTATCAGGATATTGGCGTCAGTGATGGCTACCTTTTCAATCAGTGCGCGGAGTTGTTGCATCACTTTGCTTTCTCCCCAGTACATAGGTGAGTGGGTGGTTTCTTCTTTGCCGTCCGTTTTCTTGTTGTTGTGCGTAGAAACTGCTGCGGTTTGCAGGGTTTCCACCAGTTTTTGGTTATCCCAAGGCTTGACGATAAAGTCGGTTGCTCCTTCTTTAATCCCACGGATAGCCAGTTCGATGTCGGCATAAGCCGTAAAAAGTACGACCGGAAGTTCCGGACGTACTTTCTTTATTTCATGCAACCAGAATAAACCCTCATTGCCGGTGTTGATGCCTGATGTGAAATTCATATCCAGCAGAATTACTTCCGGGACTTCTTCCCTTATGACACTGGACAGGGCGACAGGAGAGGAGAGTGTGACAACCTTGGAAAAATAATTTTTCAAAAGGATTTGTAAGGCAGTCAATACTCCTTTATTATCGTCTACAATGATGATTGTTCCTGATTTACTCATTTTCGTTTAAGTTTGCAATGCGCAAACTTACGAAAAAGTAAGTTATAATTCATAATTCATAAATCATAAATTCTTTTATAACCACTGGAACTTCAATCCGAATGATAAACTAAGATAATCACGGGGACGGAGATAGCTATTGTTTACTGCACTGATAACATACAGGTCGCACGTACTTATTTCATAGAAAAAAGTCACCGACTTGGCTAAAAATCTACGTTGCGGATCGATATCGTATGTCAACCGTTGTCCCATGAAAACATGAAAACGTACTTTGCTGGAGAAACCATAGTAACCTTTCGGATAACGTTCCGGCTCATTCACCCAAAACTGGTCGCCAAACACGGTATTCACATAAAGCCCGCAGGTAAGAGGTTCCGTAGAGAAGCCCTTTCCGATATTAATGCTCCAGGGCATATAGTTCTGCTTGAGCGTCATGGTTACTTTGGCCTTCTTTGACGAATATTTCGGTATAAATCCGAGCAATATATCCGTTTCCCACTGATTATGTTTCCCGTAATCCCATCCCGTACCGAAAGAAAGCAATCCCATGTTTCCGGCATACTGTATTTTGGAGTGCGTTGGGATAATCCGTTCCCAGTGACTGCGGAAACGGTGAATCCGGTTATCGTAACGACTGTGTTTCACCTGCTTCGGTGCAACCGGCAATACAGAGTCCGCTCTGATGATCGTAAATATAGAATCTCCTGTGCGAAAAGTGATAATTGAATCATCTTTGATAATGAAACGGAGTGAATCATCCTTGTACGAGTTGATGATTGTATCTGCTTTACAAGTAGCTGAAATCAGACCGGGAAGTAACAGAAGTACGGATAATACTCCTGCGCGCAAGATATAGTTAGTATTTAACCAGTTCATATTCATATTTTTCCGGGGTTATTGTAAATACCAGATAAGTACGGTAATCCATACAATCACTGGTAACATAATGTATTCCATCATCAAAGATCACATCGTCCTGATAATGGTGGGTGTGAGCAGCTGTGCAAACTTGTATTCCCGGGTATTGTCTGATATAATGTTGAAATACTTTAGCCACATTATCGTTGAATACATCCGTGTAAGGGCGTGCGTGCATACTAATGACAGTCTTTTCAAACTCGTCCAGCCTGCTCGTAATCTCTTGTTCCATAAAGGTAAAGTTCGGCACAGGTTCAGAGTAGTCATACTCCAGCGCATTGGTGTTCAGGCAGACAAATTTCACATTACCTGCGATGAAAGAAAAGTTGGTGGGACCGAATACCGCCTTGTATGTTTCTGCTCCCGTCCCCAAGCAATCATGGTTTCCGATAAGGGCTACATAAGGCACGTTAAGTCCGTTCATGATATCCCTTTGCCAGAGAAACTCTTTGGTTAGTCCGAAGTCACTCATATCCCCTCCGTGAATAACGAAGTCAATATCATTCCGTTTATTAATCTCTTTCACGAAATCTTCCGTTTCATCGTACCATCGTTGTGAGTCGCCCATAGTCACAAAGCGTATGGTCGTTTTACCTTGGCAGTTTGCCTCTATTCTTTCGATATTATATGCGTTGACCTCTGTTTCGCCGCTGATACGGACGTCGTATGGATGGTAATCTATCATGCCGCATCCGGAAAGTAAAAAGCACGATAAGAATACATATACACTCTTTCTCATCATAATTATTTTGTTTATAGTCTAGAAAACTAAATGCAAAGATAAAGTTTTCTATTTGGATGGACAATCGGCTAACAGGCAAATAGGACTCTTTGAACAATAAATGGGAGATATGGAACAGTATCCGATTTGTCTAATAATTAGACGGTCCTGTCTAATTATTAGACAATGCTTGGGAAACTAAGAAAAGATAAATGATTGAAAATGAATAGCTATTCTTGTTTGGCATACTTTCTGCATGACTAAAAACGTCAATAGTAAAACTGGAAATAAATCTATGTAGAACAACATCATAAATAAACAAGATGATACAGATTGAAAACATTAGTAAAGTATTCCGTACTACCGAAGTGGAGACGGTCGCATTAAATCATGTAAACCTTGAAGTAAAAGAAGGAGAATTTGTTGCTATCATGGGACCGTCTGGTTGTGGGAAATCCACCTTATTAAACATCCTCGGCCTATTAGATAACCCCACTGAAGGCTCTTATCTGCTGATGGGAGAAGAAGTAGCCGGCCTGAAAGAAAAGGAACGTACCCGTGTCCGTAAAGGCAAACTGGGCTTTGTATTCCAGAGCTTCAACCTTATGGATGAATTGAACGTCTACGAGAATGTGGAACTTCCGCTTACTTATTTAGGTCTTAAATCTTCCGAACGCCGACGAATGGTGGAAGACATTCTAAAAAGAATGAATATCAACCACCGTGCTAAACATTTTCCTCAACAGCTTTCCGGCGGACAACAACAACGGGTGGCGATAGCCCGCGCGGTTGTTACCAATCCTCAACTCATCCTTGCCGATGAGCCTACGGGTAACCTTGACTCAAAAAACGGAGCGGAAGTGATGAATCTGTTGACGGAACTGAATAGAGAGGGGACAACCATTATCATGGTGACCCACTCACAGCACGATGCCAGTTTTGCACATCGTACCGTACATTTATTCGATGGAAGTATTGTAGCAAGTGTAAAGGCATAAACAGAGAACCAACCATGAGACAAATCTATTATACTATACGTACCTTATTGCGTGAACGCGGATCAAATATCATACGAATCATTTCTCTTTCTTTAGGGCTTACTATCGGTATTCTGCTTTTTTCGCAGATAGCCTTCGAACTAAGCTATGAGAAATGCTATCCGGAGGCGGAACGCCTGGCACTCGTACGTTGTCAGATGACTAATCTTAGTACAGGCGAAACCGCAGGTGATGATGGAGAGACCAGTTACGACTATACTGTTTTCGATGTGGTGGCACCTACTTTGGCAGAAGAAATGCCGAAGGAAATAGAAGTAGCCAGTAGTGTCCTTTCGATGGGAAGTGCCAATATTTATTATGAAGATAAACTGTTGCCCGATGCAGATTACATCTTTGCGGATACTTGTTTCTTTCAGACTTTCGGCATACCGGTGTTGGAAGGCAATCCCAAAGATATGATTATGCCCGGAAGCGTTTTTGTTTCGGAGCATTTTGCCCGTGAGACGTTTGGAGATGAAAGCCCTGTTGGTAAAGTGCTTTCTGTTGAAAAACAAAACACACTGACCATACGTGGGATCTACAAAGATGTACCGGAAAATACGATGCTCACCCATGATTTCGTGATATCTGTTCATCAGAATGGAGGGTATCATGCAGGAGCCGGCTGGAGAGGAAATGATGTCTTTTACGCTTTCCTTCGTTTGCGCCATGCTTCGGACATTGACAAAGTGAATGCTGACATTCAGCGGGTGATCGGGAAATATACAGATTTAGAGTATGATGGCTGGAAAATTGAATTTAGCGCCATTCCATTGGTGAAACGTCATCTGGCTTCTCCCGATGTACAAAAGCGTTTGGTCATTTACGGATTTTTGGGCTTTGCTATCTTCTTTGTGGCTATCATGAACTATATGCTGATATCCATTGCCACTTTGAGCCGTCGTGCAAAAGGAGTGGGAGTGCATAAGTGCAATGGAGCCAGTTCCACCCATATTTTCAGAATGTTTATGGCAGAGACGGGAATCCTTGTCAATCTTTCCGTATTGCTTAGTTTCTTACTGATAATCAATGCGCGTGATTTGATTGAAGATTTACTTTCCGTCCGTCTTTCCTCACTTTTCACTTGGGAAACGTTGTGGGTACCGTTGCTCACTATCCTTGTTCTCTTCATACTGGCAGGTGGCATACCGGGACGATTATTCTCCCGTATCCCTGTCACGCAGGTATTCCGCCGGTATACAGATGGGAAGAAAGGGTGGAAGCGTTCGTTGTTGTTTGTGCAGTTTACAGGAGTTTCTTTCGTCTTGGGATTGTTGCTGGTCACTCTGTTGCAGTACAGTCATCTGATGAGCCGTGATATGGGTATCGTCGTGCCCGGATTAGTTCAAGCGCAGACATGGTTGCCTAAAGAATCGGTAGAGCATATCAAAGACGATTTGACCCGCCAGCCGATGGAAGAAGGAGTGACCGTTGCCGTGAATGGGGCGTTGGGAGAGTACTGGACACGCGGACTGATGGGAAATGACGGTAAGCGGATTGCTACCCTAAATTACAATTCCTGCCATTACAACTATCCTGAAGTAATGGGTATTAAGATTATAGAAGGCACTACGCTGAAAAAGCAGAACGACTTATTGGTAAACGAAGAACTGGTGCGTCTGATGAAATGGACCGACGGAGCAGTAGGTAAAACAGTGAATGACATTCAAGGAACGATTGTAGGCGTATTCCGTGACATTCGCAATAACAGCTTTTATGGGTCGCAATCTCCTATTGTCCTAATTGGAGATGAAAATGCCAACCACGCCTTTGATGTCCGCTTGAAAGAACCATATAACGAGAATCTGAAACGTCTGAATGAGTTTGTAGAAAACACCTATCCGAATATATCCTTGCGTTTTATCCTGGTGGATTATATGGTGAAGGACATCTATAAAGACGTATACCGCTTCCGCAATTCCGTCTGGATCACTTCCGCCTTTATCCTGCTGATCGTTATCATGGGATTGATTGGCTATGTGAACGATGAAACCCAGCGCCGGAGCAAAGAGATAGCTATCCGGAAAGTGAATGGAGCCGAAGCATCTCATATCCTCGGATTACTGACACGTGACATTTTATACG
>OGES01002342.1_pt1 | contig 12922 bp, 9 predicted proteins | sample 1570711 | NCBI WGS metagenome assembly OGES01 (sample SAMEA2582133, study PRJEB24529) | metagenome | biome: Human gut stool | place: China | collected 2011 | reverse complement strand
ATTGAAGAACTGACAATCAACGTACCGGAAGAATATTCCAGCAAGATTATTGATATGGTAACCCGCCGTAAAGGTGAAATGGTAAAGATGGAAAATACAGGCGAACGCATCAATCTTGAATTCAATATGCCGTCACGCGGTATCATCGGTTTGCGTACCAATGTACTGACGGCTTCTGCCGGTGAAGCCATTATGGCACACCGTTTCAAAGAATATCAGCCGCACAAAGGAGAAATTGAACGTCGTACCAATGGTTCTATGATTGCTATGGAAAGCGGAACAGCTTTTGCTTACGCCATCGACAAATTACAGGATCGCGGTAAGTTCTTTATTTTCCCGCAGGACGAAGTCTATGCAGGACAAGTAGTAGGCGAGCACTCTCACGACAACGACTTGGTTATCAACGTAACCAAATCGAAGAAGCTGACGAATATGCGTGCTTCCGGTTCGGATGACAAAGTACGTCTGATTCCGCCTATCCAGTTCTCACTTGAAGAAGCATTGGAATATATTAAGGAAGACGAATATGTAGAAGTTACTCCAAAGGCAATGCGTATGCGTAAAGTGATTTTGGACGAAATCGAACGTAAACGTGCCAACAAGAACTAACCATTCTTTCATTATATTATAATAGAAATCCCGGTGAAACGCAGTGTTTTACCGGGATTTTATTTTTTTCTGCAAGTATCACAAGCATTACTAATACAACAACAATCCTACCACACCCGCCAGACAAATCAACAGGATAGGGTGAAGATTCCATTTCCATGTAACCAAAAAGGCTGCCGCAAAAATACCGATACTTTTATAGTCCATAAAATTTTCTCTATTCATCATAAGTAATGCAGCCGAAGCAATCAGAGCAACCGACATAGGTAGCAGTCCGGACATAGCCGCCTTAATATACTTGTTATCCTTACACTTCGCAAAGAAATAAGAAATGAGCAACACCAGAATAAAAGAAGGTAAACAAACCGCTACCGTAGCTAGCACCGCTCCCCACACGCTTTGCGTTACCGCATACCCTACATAAGTAGCACTATTGATACCAATCGGCCCCGGAGTCATTTGCGAAATCGCCACCACATCCGTAAACTGTTGGGGAGTCAGCCAATGATGAATATCCACTATCTCATGTTGAATAAGGGAAAGCATCGCATATCCACCTCCAAAACCGAACATACCTATTTTAAGATACACCCAAAGTAACTGCAAATATATCATACCTCTTTATTCATTATTTTTTCTTTCAACCACAATGTATATACCAATCCTCCCAGAATTCCTGCCAATACAATATAAATAGGAGACAGTCCAAACTGCCAAATCAAAAGAGTAGCTATGGCAGGAGCAACCAACTGAAGGTATTTCAGTTTCAGAGCTCTTACAGCAGAAATACAAGGAAACAAAATCAACGCTACCACGGCAGGACGTATTCCATTAAAGATGCGAATCATCACCTCATTATCTTGAAACCGTGCAAAAAACATGGCTATCAGCATCATAATAACAAAAGAGGGAAGAATCGTAGCCAAAGCACATACCAGGCTCCCACCCACTTTATACAATTTATATCCTACAAAAATAGAAATATTCACAGCAAACACACCCGGTAGTGACTGCGTCAAGGCAAACATCTCCATGAATTCTTCCTTACTCATCCACTGTTTGGCAACGATCTCCCGTTCAATCAACGGAATCATGGCATAACCGCCACCAATAGTAAACATTCCAATCTTCGCAAACGTCACGAACAATTTCAAATACTCTAATACCATTCCTACTTTCTAATTTTCCGATATTTTCTATTTACTGTCTAATAAGTCCTTTAGTCACATCATATTCAACCCGATAGCTACGCCCCTTCACTGTTTTAAAAGAAAGAGTCTTATCAGCATACTTTATCACACAGTTTCCTCCCGCATTAGAATGAACCACAGCTTCTTTCAGCTGATTATTCTCCCAAACCATATCCACTTCAAAATTTCCCTTTGCACAGATACCACTAACAGAGCCTTCCTTCCATGCATCCGGCAAAGCAGGCAGCAACTGAATAAAACCCATATGACTTTGAAGCAACATCTCGGTAATACCGGCTGTTCCGCCAAAGTTTCCGTCAATCTGGAAAGGCGAATGTGTATCCCACAAATTATCCAGCGTACCGTTCTTCAACAAATTGCCAAACAAGGTATAAGCATGATTACCATCATGCAAACGCGCCCATTGATTCAACTTCCAGCCCATGCTCCAACCGGTAGCCCCGTCACCACGATGCACCAGTACTACTTTAGCGGCTTTCGCCAGTTCGGGAGTGGTGACCGGAGAAACCGTATGCCCCGGATGCAGTCCGAACAAATGATTCACATGGCGATGCTCGTCTTTCGGATCATCAATATCTACCGACCATTCCATCAACTGACCATACCGCCCTATTTTATAAGGAACGAGATTGGCAAGCACATGCTCCCACTGCTTACGTTCTTTCTTATCTACGCCCAACACTTTACTCGCCTCGATTGCATCCAGCAAAATCTCACGTACAACGGCATGTACAAAGGTAGCACCCTGATCGATAGGGCCATGCTCCGGCGAAGTAGATGGAGCAGCCGTATATGTTCCATCCGGTTTATGCCACAAATAATCGACAGCAAAGTCCGCACTACTTTTTATCAACTCATACCCCGTTTCTTTCAGGAATTTCAGATCTCTTGTATAATCATAATACTCCCAAATATGAGTAGCCAACCAGGGACCTGCCATAGGATTGAAGTTCCACGACATATCCTGACTTTCCAACGGAGTGGTAAATCCGAATATATTTCCGGAAATGGATGCCGTCCATCCTCTGGCACCAAAATAAGATTTCGCGGTCTTTTCGCCCGGTTTTACCAGCGTACGAATGAAATCGACCAATGGAAGCATACATTCATTCAGGTTGGTGGAGCAAGCTGGCCAATAATTCATCTGAATATTGATATTATTATGATAGTCCACACGCCACGGTCCATCGACATTATTATGCCAGATACCCTGCAAATTCGCCGGCATATTGCCCGGACGGGAACTTGAAATCAACAGATAGCGGCCGAATTGAAAATATAATTCTTCCAGATCATAATCCGGCTGTCCTGCCCGGTAGTTTTTCAAGCGCTGGGGAGTCGGCAGATTTCTTCCCTTGATCGCCGGATTCAGGTTCAATTTAACCCGGTTGAACAAAGCAGCATAATCATTGTAATGCTGACTAAACAAAGCAGTATACCCCTGTGACACTGCGTTATTCATCCATTCCTTGGTTGTTTCTTCCGGCTTGACACCCACATACGTCTTCGGATCTTTAAAATCCGGATCAAAGTTAGGTTTATAATCAGTATCAGCCGTAATATAAAACACAACTTCATCCGCACCTTTCACCGTCAGTTTTCCATCTGCATTAGACAAGGTTCCGCCTTTTGTTTCTGCCTGAATACGAACGACATATTTCATTCCGTTATTGTCCAGAGATGCGGAATACACTAACCCTTTATTACTGTCAGAAGCCATATTCCCGGTAGACACCGGATTAGGCGCATAACTAAAAACCAAGTTTTGTTTACCCGGTTGATCCGCACTGAAACGCATCACCATCACATTGGCAGGATAAGAAATGAAATAATTGCGCTGATAAGCCACATAATCCTTTTTAAACTGAACAACTGCCATTGCAGAGTCCAAAGAAAGAATACGTTTATAGTCACTCATTCCTATAATATTCAATCCTGTTTCTACATAAAACTCTCCCATGGTAGTAAAACTGCCGAAACGGAAAGGTGTTTCTCCGTCAGCATCATAAGACACCTCACTGTTGAAGTTTTGACGTGTCAGCATTTCAGCCTTTTCCTGATTTCCTTCCGTAAATGCCTTACGTATTTCATCCAAAAGATGAGCCGACTGTTTATTGACATTCCAATAATAGTCCGCTCCTTTCGCCGTATTCGGGCCGCCACGCCAAAGCGTTTTTTCGTTAAAGGTAATACGTTCAGCTTCCACCGACCCCATGATATTCGCACCTAAACTACCATTCCCTATCGGTAATGATTGCGATTCCCTAGCGGGATCCGGATTATGACCTGCATTTCCTGCTGTTTCCGGTTTATCACCACCTTTCCACAGATCCGGTCTTCCCCCATACCACACGGCATACCCCTGCAAAGTATTGGGAGTATCAAACCAGATGGAAAGTCCTTTGGTATAATCAGTTTCACCCGCGTAAAGTCCGGAGACAAGAAACAAAGAGCAGATAAGAAAGAAATAGAGTTTCTTCATGGTTGTCGCATTATTATTCAAGATTATTCTCTCGTATATGGTTTGTACAAAAGTAATCAAAATATGCCTTTAATAAAAATAAAATACTGTCTTAATGGACACAATAATAAGGTGAAACTATATCAAACCGGCCAGTAGTTTTTTCACGACCCAATATCCTACCCTAGCCTCCGAAATCCCCTGCAATAGCCGATGATGACAAACAAATGCATCGTCAATAATTTCCGCTTCCATATAATAAAAACAACAGGCAGGATCTTTTTCAAATGCTTTCGCATACTCCAGAATATGAGTTGATATAAGGAAATGGCAACAAGAGAATCTTTTCAATAATTCATTGACTGCAAGAGAAGCCTCAAAAGCATCCTTAGCGTTAGTTCCGCGAAACATTTCATCCAAAACGACCAAACAACGTTTTCCTGTAAGCGCTTTTTGCATCACTTCTTTTATACGAAGAACCTCTGCCATGAAATGGCTTCGCCCGTCACGCAAAGAGTCCGGCAAATTAATAGAAGTATAAATACCTTCGTAAAGAGGACAAACCATTGACTTCACCGGGACAGGCAGTCCACAATGCGCCAGCCAGACAGCCAAAGTCAGTGCTTTTAAAGTGGTTGACTTTCCCGCCATGTTAGAACCCGTAAAAATACTGATATTTCCCCGGGACATCACCCAGCTATTCTCCCGTACATTTTTCACAAAAGGATGAACTACACCCTCAACCGAAAAATCCATTGTTTCCACCACTTTCGGTGTACAACAGAAATTTTTCTCTCTCGCTACCCGGTGAGCTGTCCGACAGACATCCAATAAATACAAAACTGATAATAATTCTTTCAAAGACAACAAACGGGTACATCGAAATAGATAATCGTATTTATCTATCGTATAATTAGATAGCCGCCTTTCTTCGCCAGAAGTCTGTTCCAAGACTTCACCTAATTCACTTCCGGACAAAATATCATTCACCATACGGGCTGACTCCTTCATCAATTGTGGGGCATCCTCATCCAATTCTTTCGCCCACCTCTCCAAACAATGCAGCAAATGTATTACCAATTTCACTCCCCGACAAATAACATAACGGGTTGAATCATATCTCAACAGGCGATCTATGACAGTAGCACATGACAGTAAGACGTGTGCTTCCCTGATCTGGTCGCGATAAGCCAGATAATATTCAATAAAATCCAGTTCTTCTTCATTCAAAAGAAGTTCAGGTAAAGCATCCCACGCAACAGCCTCCTGCCTTTTGCGGATCATATCCAAATCACTTAGCGGATACATAACCCAGTTCATCATCAATGATTTTCCTTCTTTCGTCTCTGTTTTAGAAAACAAAGAGAAAAGAAACTGCTCATTGTTTGCAGTCTCCGTTATGCTTAAATCCGCATAGGTCTGTTTGTCTGTATCCAGATACGTCATAGCTGTCTTTAAAAGTAAATAGTCTCGTTTTGACAAATATAGGAAAAAAAACTAAACAGACAGTATTCCTTTTCATAGAAAGACACAGTATAGCAATAAAAAAGGCGGTTCGAAATCGAACCGCCTTCCATATTATATCTGATTCTCCAATTAGAGTTTCGGACCAGCAGCAACCAAAGCCTTACCAGCTTCGTTACCAGTAAATTTAGCGAAGTTCTTGATGAAACGTCCAGCCAAATCTTTAGCTTTTTCTTCCCATTGGCAAGCACATTCGTAAGTGTCGCGTGGGTCAAGGATCTTCGGATCAACACCCGGAAGTTCTGTAGGAACAACAAAGTCGAAGAAAGGAATAACCTTAGTAGGAGCTTTGTCGATAGAACCGTCAAGGATAGCGTCGATAATACCACGAGTATCTTTGATAGAGATACGTTTACCAGAACCATTCCATCCAGTGTTAACCAAGTATGCTTTAGCACCAGTCATCTCCATCTTCTTAACCAGTTCTTCTGCATATTTAGTTGGGTGCAATGACAAGAAAGCAGCACCGAAACAAGCAGAGAATGTCGGAGTCGGTTCAGTGATACCACGTTCTGTACCAGCCAATTTAGCTGTAAATCCAGACAGGAAGTAGTACTGAGTCTGTTCCGGGTTCAGGATAGATACCGGAGGCAATACACCGAATGCGTCAGCTGACAAGAAGATAACTTGTTTTGCGTGAGGACCTTTAGACACCGGTTTAACGATGTTTTCGATGTGGTAGATAGGATAAGAAACACGAGTGTTTTCTGTTACTGATTTGTCAGCGAAGTTGATTTCACCTTCAGCGTTTACAGTACAGTTTTCCAACAGAGCGTCGCGTTTGATAGCGTTCCAGATGTCCGGTTCGCTTTCTTTGTCAAGGTTGATAACCTTAGCATAGCAACCACCTTCGAAGTTGAATACACCTTCATCGTCCCATCCGTGTTCGTCGTCACCAATCAACAGACGTTTCGGGTCAGTAGACAAAGTTGTTTTACCTGTACCGGACAGACCGAAGAAAATAGCTGAGCTCTTACCTTCTTTATCTGTGTTAGCAGAGCAGTGCATAGAAGCCATGCCTTTCAATGGCAGCAAGTAGTTCATGTAAGAGAACATACCTTTCTTCATTTCACCACCATACCAAGTGTTCAGGATAACCTGGATCTTCTCAGTCAAGTTGAATACAACAGCAGTTTCTGAGTTCAGACCCAGTTCTTTGTAGTTTTCAACTTTAGCTTTAGAAGCGTTCATGATAACGAAATCAGGTTCACCGAAGTTAGCCAATTCTTCAGCTGTCGGACGGATGAACATGTTTGTTACGAAGTGAGCCTGCCAAGCTACTTCCATGATGAAGCGCAGTTTCAGGCGAGTATTTTCGTTAGCACCACAGAATGCGTCAACAACGTACAGTCTTTTGTTAGAAAGTTCTTTAGTTGCCAAATCTTTAACGGCGTTCCAGCATTTCTGGTCTACCGGTTTGTTGTCGTTTTTGTATTCTTCAGAAGTCCACCATACTGTGTTTTCGCTGGTAGCATCTTTAACGAAGAATTTATCTTTAGGAGAACGTCCTGTATAAACGCCAGTCATAACGTTTACAGCGCCCATGTTTGTTACTTGACCTTTTTCAAAACCTTCCAAACCCGGTTTGGTTTCTTCAGCGAACAATACATCGTAAGACGGGTTGTGCACAATTTCAGTAACACCTGTAATACCGTACTTGCTTAAATCTAAATTTGCCATTTTCTTTTGAATTAATTAAAATTGGTATATTGTTTATTATCTCTTTCTGGCATTTGGAGAGGAATGTTTTTAAACATACCCTTGTAAATCGACTACAAAAGTAATGCTTTCTTTGGAAACAAAGAATATATTAGAGAAATTTTTCTTTAATAGAAACCGTTTTATATTTACGTAACAATATCTGCAAACTGAACGTTGCAAATTGAAAGATTATCACTTACTTTGCACCGTATAAAACCTGAATATTAAAACGCAGTTGAAAAGATGAAGATTATTAATTTAAGTGAGACAAACTCAATATTGAATCAGTATGTATCAGAGATAAGGAACGTTGAGGTTCAAAACGACCGCTTGCGTTTTCGCCGTAATATTGAACGTATCGGCGAGGTAATGGCTTATGAAATGAGCAAGACGTTCGCTTATTCGGTAAAGGAGATACAGACCCCGTTGGGAATAGCACCTGTTAGTACACCGGACAATCAGTTAGTTATCAGTACGATACTTCGTGCCGGCCTGCCTTTCCACCAGGGGTTCCTGAGTTACTTCGATTATGCTGAGAATGCGTTCGTTTCAGCTTATCGCAAGTACAAAGATACGCTGAAATTTGACATACATATTGAATATATCGCTTCACCGCGTATTGACGGAAAAACTCTTATCATTACAGACCCGATGCTTGCCACAGGTGGCAGTATGGAGCTGAGTTATCAGGCTATGCTGACCAAGGGGCATCCTTCTGAGATTCATGTCGCTTCGATTATTGCCAGCCAGAGGGCTGTAGACCATATAGCCTCTATTCTGCCAGAAGATAAAACTACGATCTGGTGTGCCGCTATCGATCCTGAGATTAATGAGCATTCGTATATTGTTCCCGGTTTGGGCGATGCGGGCGATCTTGCTTTCGGTGAGAAAGAGTAAAAAAGATAGAAAAGGTGATGACCGGACAGCCTGCCTTCTTGCTCTCTGATTATGGATCGGGGAGAAGAAGGCAGGCTGTTTTTTTATAAAATGGTTTCTGATGGCAAGCAAGAAAGAAGAGATTTATGTATCTTTGTCACCACTATAATGAAACGTGGAAAGATATAATTAAAGTGAAAAATAAATTTTCTAAAATATTCTCAATAGCTGTTTATACGTCTTTTGCTTTATCGGTCGGGGCTTGTAAGAGTGATCCCGTCCGGCTGCCGGAACTGAGCGGGCACCGGGGAGCCGATTGCATCGCGCCGGAAAATACGTTGGCTTCAGCGGATTCTTGTATAAAGTATAAGATTGACTTTATGGAGTGTGATGTCTGTATCAGCAAGGACAGTGTATTTTATTTGTTACACGACTCTACTTTAGACCGTACGACGAATGGAACAGGACCGATTGCCGGATGGCTTTCGGCGGATATTGATACGCTGGACGCAGGTTCGTGGTTCGGAGAAGAGTTCAGGGGGCAGCGTGTACCCCGGTTGGAGGTTTTATTGCGCAAGGCTAAACAGAACGGATTAAAACTGACCCTCGATTATCGTTCGGGGGACTTCGGACAATTGCTCGGCCTGGTGCGCAGAGAAGGAATGCTGGAAAATTGTACATTCACTTTTTGGTCGGACAAACAAGCAAAAGCATTTCGTGAGGCGGCTCCTGAAGTACGGACTTTGCAAGCGTATGTGGGAGGTGGTGCCGAACTTGATAAGGTTATAGCGGAAATAAATCCTGATATTGCAGTTATCCGGATCGATTCATTGGATAAGCATTTGGTGGAGCGTTGCCATAAAAAAGGATTGAGGGTGCTTGCGTTGGCATTGGGCACCGACAATGTGGAAGAGTCCGACCGGAAAGCTATTGAACTTGGGGTGGATGTGTTGGCTACGGACAGACCGGAATTGTTTGTGAAGAAATACAGACCAGAGCATACATGGAAGGAGTGAAACGATGCCGGGACAGATATGATCTAAAAATAAGGGGTATCGTTCAACGATACCCCTTATTTTTAGATCATATGAATTAACGGGAAGGGTGTTTTATTTTACTTCCCATGTTTCATTGGTCATCAGTAACTCCTTGAAGTTGTGATACTTCTTTTTGCCTTTCACTTCGTCGATCTGTTCAACGATTGCATCGTTATAGGTTGGAGCTTCCACGTCACGAATCACACCGAGTGCAATCGGGAAATCCGGTCCTTCCATCAGTGCTAACTTCAGTTGCAAAGTGTTGTCTTGGCTGTGGGCATCGTGAACCAGGATGTCTTTTTCCGTAATGCCGTTTTCGCCTACTTTCACCACTTTCAGTCCGAAACCTTCCTGCATCAGTCCGAATTCTTTGTTCTCACCGAAGAGCATCGGTTTGCCATGCTCCAGATAGATTGCATTCTTAGAACGTCCCTCTTTGGTTGCTACCGATTCGTGTGTGCCGTCGTTGAAGATGACACAGTTTTGCAAAACTTCTACGACTGATGCCCCTTTATGGTTGGCGGCAGCTTTCAGGACTTCGACAGATGCCGGTCCGTCTACTGCTACACAACGCGCAAAGAAACGTCCGCGCGCTCCGAAGCAGAGCTCTGCCGGATGGAACGGGTCTTCTACGGTTCCGTAAGGAGACGATTTGCTGACGAAACCACGGTCGGAAGTCGGAGAATATTGACCTTTAGTCAGACCGTAGATACGGTTGTTCAACAAAATCATATTCAGGTCGATATTGCGACGTATCGCATGGATGAAGTGATTGCCGCCAATGGCCAGCCCGTCACCGTCACCGGAAATCTGCCAGATGGTTAAATTCGGATTAGCTACTTTGGCGCCTGTTGCGACAGCAGCTGCACGTCCATGAATGGTATGGAAACCGTAAGTGTTGACGTAATAAGGCAAACGGGAAGAACAACCGATACCGGAGATTACGGCAATGTTGTGTGGAGCTACTCCCAGTTCGGCCATGGCCTTGTGCAGAGAGTTCAGGAAAGCGTGGTCACCACATCCCGGGCACCAACGAGGCTGGCCTGATTTATAATCTTTTGCTGTATATACTGTTTCGCTCATCTCTTATTCCTCCAATAATTTAGTAAATGCTTCTACAAGTTCTCTCGTTACGAACGGCTGGCCCTTTACTTGGTTGAACTGGCTGATATTCAATCCGGGCACTTTCATGCGCAGATATCCTGCAAATTGTCCCAGGTTCTGTTCGGCCACCACGATCTTTTTGTATTTCTTCAGTACTTCAGCAGTGTTCTTAGGCAGCGGATTGATATATTGGAAATGGGCAAGTCCCACTTTCTTTCCGTTTTTGCGCATATGTTCCACAGCTGAATAGAGATGTCCATAAGTACCGCCCCAGCCAACTACCAACAGGTCGGCATCAGTATCGCCCTGTACTTCAAGTTTGGGGATGCTGTCGGCTATCTTTTCTATTTTAGCCTGGCGTAGAAGCGTCATTTTCTGGTGGTTCTCAGGTTCTGTAGAGATCACACCTGTTTCATTACTCTTTTCAAGTCCGCCGATGCGGTGCATGAATCCTTCTGTTCCGGGAACGGCCCAATAGCGCGCGCCGCTCTTTTCGTTACGTTGGAACGGAGTCCATGTTTCGGCCATCTCCGGTGTCACATACGGCGGTTTGATAGCCGGATATTCGTCCAGGTCAGGAAGTTTCCAGGCCGCAGAACCGTTGGCGATGAAAGCGTCGGTCAGCAGTACTACCGGAGTCATGTGCTCAAGAGCTATTTTGGCAGCCATATAGGCGGCATCAAAGCAGTTAGTGGGCGAAGTGGCTGCAATGACGGGCATCGGGCTTTCGCCATTGCGTCCGTAAAGGGCTTGCAACAGGTCGGTTTGTTCCGATTTGGTTGGCATACCGGTAGAAGGTCCCCCGCGCTGTACATTAATTACGACCAATGGCAGTTCGGCAATAACAGCCAGGTTCATGGCTTCGCTTTTCAGGCAGACACCCGGTCCCGAAGTCGTTGTTACAGCCAGATCGCCTGCAAAAGCCGCACCAACGGCCGAAGCACATCCGGCAATTTCGTCTTCACACTGAACGGTTTTCACCCCCATTGATTTATGTTTTGCAAGCTCGTGCAGGATGTCGGTAGCGGGAGTAATAGGATATGATCCTAAATAGAGTTCCAACCCGGCTTTTTCCGCAGCGGCGATCAGGCCGTACGATGTAGCTTTGTTACCATTGATATCGGTATAGAGTCCTGCGGCTTTCGGAGTTTTACTTTCAATTTTGTAAGTGGAAGTAGAAGCGTGCGTATTGGCTCCATAATTGTAACCGTCGTTCAGCACTTTGATGTTGGCAGCGGCAATTTCCGGTTTCTTGGCGAACTTCTCGTTCAGCATTTTCTCTGCGGCGGACAGGTTACGGTTGAACAACCAGCATACTAATCCGAGGGCGAACATATTTTTGCAACGCAGCATGGCTTTGTTGTCCAGTCCGGAGTCTTTGAGGCTCTCCTTGCACATCGATGAGATGGGCACTTCGAGCACTTGTTGTTTGATTCCCAGCTCTTCAAAAGGGTTGCCTGTTTTAAACTGTGCTTTTTCCAGATCTTTTTCTCCGAAGGAGTCGGAGTCAGTGAGGACCAGTCCCTGCGGTTTACAGAATTTAATTTGAGTTTTCAGTGCGGCGGGATTCATGGCTACCAATACGTGGCAATGATCACCGGGGGTGAATATTTTACTTGCGCCAACGTGTACCTGAAAACCTGACACACCTGTCAGCGACCCTTGCGGAGCACGGATATCTGCCGGATAATCGGGAAATGTACAGATGTCATTTCCAACCGTAGCCGACACGTTCGAGAAGATGTTGCCGGCCAACTGCATACCGTCGCCGGAATCGCCGGAGAAGCGAACAACCACTTCCTCCAATTCTTTAACCATCATTTCGTCTGCCATAATTCTATTTATATATTTAAATTTAGGATTAACATTAACCGGTGTTAGTGTGTTCTTAGAATATTAACCACCAGCGTGTCTTTTTTGTTTGTCACTTCCTTGTATATGTGGCAGGCAAAGTTCGCAAAGTTAAGTGACTTAACAAAATCTTTTCTGATTTATCTGTAGGGCTTTATTAAAAGATACCCGTTTTGCTGCTATTTTGTTCTCCGGAGTAAGCAATATGTCTGCATTTTGTCCGAATATAGGCATTCTGACAAGCAGATTGATATTGCTTCTTCACCCTTCTTCTGACGAATTGCTCTTCAATCGGCTTGATAGGTAGATATATGATTGTATTTTAATTGAATTTTCTTTCATTTTTTGTGTTTTGAGTTCATTCTTGTGATCGCTCGTCTATTCTTTATTGATATAGGAGGTATTTGCATATTCTTCTTGTATAAATCTATTCTTCGGGGTTTGCCAAATCGGGAGAATGCGTTATCTTTGCAGTCGATATCTATCATGGCCCTGTAGTTCAACGGATAGAATAGAAGTTTCCTAAACTTTAGATAGGGGTTCGATTC
>OGES01002339.1_pt1 | contig 12933 bp, 9 predicted proteins | sample 1570711 | NCBI WGS metagenome assembly OGES01 (sample SAMEA2582133, study PRJEB24529) | metagenome | biome: Human gut stool | place: China | collected 2011 | reverse complement strand
GGGTGCTATCCAACGCAGCCAATGTAGAAACTTGTGAAGGTTTCAAACCTGAATACAACAAAGTAATCAAGCCGGTGATGTCTGCAGGATTAAAGATGACAACGATATGTTTTACGTTCGGGCAATATTGACGAACGTCTTTTCCGAATTGAGCGGCAATCTCTGCATTTCCTTTCAACAGATCTTCGCGGGTCATACCTGCCTTACGGGCTGCTCCACCGGAAGAAACAATATAAGAAGCTCCGGTCAGCGCTTCCTTGATATCGGAAGTATAGGTAAGGTTGACACCTTCAAAACCGCAATGATACAGTTCTTCAGCTACTCCTTCCAAAGCTGGTGCGAATGGATCATAGAGACAAATATTCGGAGTGAGTTTCATCATCATGGCTGTTTGTGCCATGTTGGAGCCGATCATTCCGGCAGCTCCCACAATCGTAAGTTTCTCGTTGGTTAGAAATTCCATAATTTTATATGTTTAAAAAGGTGAATAATTTACTCTTTCTTTTTGTCGCTACAAAGTTAACATATTAGAACGCAGATTGTTCATTGCAAATAGTTTTTCTCGATAACGAAAAGTTATAGCTGACTGATTGAGGGATCTATTCAAAATAGATTATCTTTGCTGCTTATATAATATAATAGATAAGAATATGAGCATCGAATTAGGAAAGTTCAACCAGCTTGAAGTCGTGAAGGAAGTCGATTTCGGCGTATATCTCGATGGTGGAGAAGAAGGTGAGATTTTGTTGCCTACCCGCTATGTGCCCGAGGATTGTAAGATAGGAGATTTTTTGAATGTGTTTCTTTACCTGGATATGGATGAGAGGCTGATTGCTACGACACTAACCCCGTTAGTGCAGGTCGGACAGTTTGCTTGTCTGGAAGTCTCCTGGGTAAATCAATACGGAGCTTTCCTGAACTGGGGATTGATGAAAGACCTGTTTGTGCCGTTCCGTGAGCAGAAGATGAAAATGCAGGTTGGACGGAAATACGTGGTTCATGCACATGTGGATGAAGAGAGTTACCGTATTGTGGCTTCAGCAAAAGTGGAACGTTATCTGTCGAAAGAAAAGCCGGAATATGCTCCGGGAGCAGAGGTGAATATTCTTATCTGGCAGAAGACGGACTTAGGTTTTAAGGCAATTATAGATGATATGTATAGCGGTTTATTGTATGAAAATGAAATATTCTGTCCGTTGGAGACAGGGATGGAAATGAAAGCTTTTGTGAAACAGGTGCGTGAAGATGGTAAGGTAGATTTGATTCTTCAGAAACCCGGTTTTGAAAAGATTGACGATTTTTCGAAAACGCTGCTAGACTATATCAAAGAGCACGGGGGACGAATTAACTTGAATGATAAAAGTCCTGCGGAAGATATCTACGACACGTTTGGTGTCAGCAAGAAAACCTTTAAGAAAGGAGTGGGCGACTTGTATAAGAAACGTCTGATAACCTTGCACGAGGATGGCATTGTTTTGGCGGATTCCTAAACAGAATAGGGATTTCCCTACATACGAATAGAGAGAATCATTGGGGTGGGGAGTTTCCTCACCCTATTTTTGTGGTATCAGATTAAAGATATAAATAATAAAAACTAGATAAGTTATGCGTAAGATTATAATAAGTTTCTGCATCCTGTTCGCTGCCCTTTCCTTACAAGCGCAGTCTGTTAACGGAATCCGTATCGACGGCGGGAATACTCCGATACTTGTTTACTTGGGAGGAAACCAAATCAGTTTGCCTACTACTACCTGCTTTATAGCCAATTTGAATCCCGGACATTATACTGTTGAAGTATATGCCACCCGCTTTACCCGTCCGGGAGAGCGAGTATGGAAAGGAGAAAAATTGTATAAAGACTATGTTTATTTCGATGGTAGGGGAGTGAAAGAGATATGGGTAGACGGACGTGATAACGTGCACCCGGAAAGACCCGACCGCCCCGGACAGGGGGGACATCGTCCGGGACAAGGAGAACACCGCCCAGGATATGGTTACAACAGGGTCATGAACGATCAGCTCTTTCAAACGTTTTATAATGAGATGAAGAAGGAGCCTTTTAAAGATGATCGTATAAAGTTGCTTAATGCTGCATTGGCCGGTTCTGATTTTACATCTGCCCAATGTCTCCAACTGACCAAACTTTATACATTTGACGATGACCGGATGGAAATTATGAAGATAATGTATCCCCGCATTGTAGATAAAGAAGCTTTCTTTACAGTGATTAATACCCTGACATTTACTTCCAGCAAGGACAAGATGAATGATTTTATGATAGGGTATGGTCGGCGTTGATACTATTAACTGTACGGTTATAGAGATATGTTACGCATGTTTATTGAGGAATATTATCGGAATAATAAATGATAGGAGATTGAATTATGAAACGAATACTGTTTTTACTCTTTGCGGTCGGTCTGACTGCCAATATGACCGTAATGGCTGGAATGAGCACCAGCAAGGTACGTAAGGAGACACGTTTTCTTACCGATAAGATGGCGTATGAATTGAGTTTGAGTACACAGCAATATAATGATGCGTATGAGATTAATTACGACTTTATTTATTCTGTCCGTAATATAATGGATTACGTATCACGTGGTTATGAATGGGCATTGGATGATTATTATGAAGCTTTGGATATCCGTAACGACGATCTTCGCTGGGTATTGAGTGATGCGCAGTATCGCCGGTTTCTCGGTGCCGAGTATTTCTATCGGCCGATTTATGTAACCGGAGGGAAATGGAGTTTCAGGGTGTACATCAATTACCCGAACCGTAGCTTGTTCTATTTTGGTGTGCCTTATCATTACCGTACTTATTGTGGAGCGCATTATCGTCCGCACTTTCACCATACAAGCTACTATCGGGGAAGATATACTAATTTCAACCATTACTCTGCACCGCACCGAGTGAGAGATCAGAGAGTATATCACTCTTATCGTCGTTCGGACTTCGGTTCTGTCCGGTTCCGTCCGAATACTTCCACTCGTCCGCATAATGCACCGACACGTCCGGGTAATTCTTCCCGTCCGGGTTCATCAACAACACGTCCCGGAACGTCTCGTCCAAGCACATCTACTCGTCCTGATACGTCTCGTCCCGGAACGACAACGCGACCTGGTACGTCTACTCGTCCCCGTCCGGAAACAGGAGATAGACCTTCAACTTCTGTCAGACCGTCTACACCGGCCGGAAATGGGAGACCGAATAAAGAGGTTGTTCCTGATAGAAACGGGAATACAAACAGAGTAGAAGGAGATCGTAATTCCGGTCGCCGTCCGGAAACAAGTTCCGGTTCTTCAAGCTCTAATCGCAGACCGACAAGCGGAAGTTCGACAAGTAGCGGTTCCAACCGTGAAAGTGGAAAAACAAGTAGTAGTTCAAGGGAAAGTTCAAGTAGGCGAAACGATAGTAGTGGTTCCTATAATAGAAATAACAGTTCTGATAGAAACAATAGTTCTTCCAGTCGTGGTAGCTCCGGTCGTGGCAGTTCTAGTTCCGGTCGTGGCAGTTCTAGCTCCAGTCGTAGTTCTTCCAGACGCAGTATTGAAAATACTCCCAGCCGTAGCAGTAGTACTACCTCTAGCCGTAGTAGCGGTAGTTCGAGTTCTACTCGAAGCAGCGGTAGCTCTACCCGGAGCAATGTTTCCAGCGGACAAACAGAAAGACGCTCTTCTTCCAGAAGTACGAGAAGTAATAGCACTCAAAGCTCTTCCCGTTCTTCTGAAAGAAACAGCAGTTCAAGAAGATAACCTATTCCTTTATTATTTATATCAATCTCATTGCTCCTCAGCGGTAGGAGAACTAGACTCCGGTTTTTCACCGGCTAGACTATTCCGGGCGTCGCCCGTAACTTGGATGTCGGGGCGGATACTATCCGCCTCGATTTCACTTATTACTCCTTGCTGTGCAAGACGTTTTGCAATCAGCTTGTAGTAACCTTCCATATTCTCCTTTAATTGTCCGCCTTCTGCAAAAGAACTGCGGAAATGCTTGGGTTTCGGGATAATGGAAGCCAGGAAAATACTTTCTTCCGTGGTCAGTTGCGAAGGGCGTTTCTTGAAATAATAAGCAGACGCTTCCTGAATACCATAAACGAGCGGTCCCCATTCTACAATATTCAGATATACTTCGTACATACGTTCTTTGGAAGTTAGTCTTTCATTCTCTATCAGCCACACAATCAATGCTTCTTCCAGTTTACGCGCAAAGTTCTTGTTACGGTTCAGGAATACATTCTTTACCAGTTGCATGGTGATCGTACTTCCTCCGCGTGCAAAGCGTTTCACTTGCAGGTCGTAAATCAGTGCTTCCCGTAAGGCATCGGGCAGAAAACCGCGATGATAAAAGAATGCTCCATCTTCGCTTTGCATGACAGACATTCTTAGAATGGGGGAAATGCTGTCCAAGGGTGTAAAGTGTTTGCATGAAGGACCGATAGGGAAGGTTCGTACCGGCACTCCATTCTCATAAGCTGTGTAAATGAACTCGTCGGACATTTTGGAGAGTGAAGTAGCTCCATAGCTTATGATATGGAAATCTTTTTCTTTCAATTCAGATTCCAGTTTGAGACTATCCAGTTGCGCAAAATCAATGTCTAACAGAAAATGATAAGCCAGCTCACCACTTGTCTTTATACCTTCCAGGTTACTGAATAATCCTTTCGGCAGAGAACTGAACAGAGCGTCTGCCGGAAACCAGGATTTGTTGACTGCTGCAGTGAAATGCCAGTTTCCCTTCTCCTTCTCGGCCCGTAAATAAGGATGAAACTGGAGTTTGTTGAAGTCAACAATGGTGGTACTGTCCAATTCAAATGAGTGTCCGTTTATGTTCATCTCGTAACAGAGTTGTCCGCGATCGAGATGAATGATTTCAGGAGAGAGGGCTTTATGAAATACGTCCAGTCCGTTCACTCTTGCTTTTCCTTTGAGATAGACTTGTTTGGAAGACCCTATTTCTTTCGTCAGGCTATACGATAAAGTGTCAAAGGTTATCTTAGCACCATATCTACGTGTTATATAAGGTATGGAAACTTTTAGAGAATCAGATGAATAAAGCGTTGCTTTTAATGAGTTGTAATGTTGGTGCAGTTCACCATTGGCTATCCAATGCTGTGCTAAACTGTCTTCTTGTATGGTGATGACGGATTGAAAATGATTTTCTTTAATGATAAAAGAAGGAAGAGTGAGAGATACAAAATTATTGTTTTTTCTTTCCGTGATGCAGATATTGTTTAGTTGTCCGTTTTCGGGCATAAAACCATAACATAAATTTAATATTTTGTTGATTCTTTCTGCGTAATTTGTTTGGGGGGCCGTTTGTGGCGACGTTCGAGTGAGATATTCTGGTTTCTTTCTAAAAAGAAAATCGTAGTTGGCGACGGAATCCCGCTTTGTGAATGCAAGTGTAATTCCGTCTGCGGCTACATAACGTATTTTTATTTTTCTGCTTAGTAATTTCCAGAAGTTCAGTTTGACACGAGTGGATGTGAGTGTCAGTAATGTGTCTCGTTGTTCGGGTACAACAGAGAGACCTTCGAGGATGATTTCATTCAATCCATTCATTTCCAGATTATCGTAATGAATACGTAGCCCGTGAGTTTGCTCAATATGGGAGGTACGTTTGTCGACTATGCTTCTTAAGAGAGCGTTGCGACTTAAATAAATACTGATGAGACAGATGAGTAGAACTCCACTGGCTGACAGCAGAAGAATATGTTTCTTACTGTTCTTTTTCATCGTTTGATTTTGATAATTTGTCGGATGCAAAGGTAGACAATATTCTGTTTCGTAGTATATAAACAGTTTTTTTAATTGGTTGTTCGATTCTAAGCGTACAACTGTTCATTTTCGTACACCACTCTGTTTTGCAATCTTTCTGATTATTAGCTTGTTATCTTTTTGGCACGCTCGTTGCATATCTATAGTCGCAAGCGGACAACGAAGAAAAATGAAAAAAAGGTTCAGAATGTTGCAACCGTTTGAGACACTTGATCCGTCTAATAAACAGAAGAATAAAAAAACAGAATGTTGAACAAATAAAAAATATACAATTATGGAAACTACAGTATTATTCAGAATGATCGTTTTAGTTGCTATGGTATTTGCAGGTATCTTTAATGTAACAGTGAAGGCACAAAACAATAACTTCATTACTAATGAAGAAACAGTAGGTGATCTTGTAGTATCGAAGGTGATTTACAGATTGGATGGTTCTCTTTATCGTCACATGAAATATGATTTTACCTATGACGATCAGAAGAGAATGGCTACCAAAGAGGCTTTCAAATGGGATGCTTCCACTGACAAATGGCTGCCGTACTTCAAGATTGATTATACTTATTCTTCTAATGAAATCACTTTGGTATACGCACGTTGGAATGACTCACACAGAGCTTACGATGCATCTGTTGAAAAGAGCGTGTACGAATTGAACGACGCTAATATGCCGGTAGCTTATATGAACTATAAATGGAATGATAAATGGATTGAAGAATCCAGTGTGAACTGGGCTATGAACGTGGCTACTCCGGCAACGAATGAAGCAACTCTGCTGACTGCCAGCAGATAAAAATAAATTAGGAGTTGTGAAACTCCTTCTCTCTCTCTTAATTTAACTGCATTAAAAACGGTGGATTGCCCTATGAGGAAATCCACCGTTCTGTTTATCTGATAAACAGCTTATATTGATTTGTATTACTTTCCGGTGCGGTGCCTATTTAACGAGCGGCAAATATTCTCCATAACCTTCCTCTTTCATTTTCTCTTTCGGGATAAAACGAAGGGAGGCGCTATTGATGCAATAGCGTAATCCGCCTTTCTCTTTCGGACCATCTGTGAATACATGTCCCAGATGCGCATCCCCAGTTTTACTGCGCACTTCCGTACGTATCATGCCATGCGAAGTATCTTTCTTCTCTGCGATGATATCTTTTTGAATCGGCTGGGAAAAGCTAGGCCACCCGCAACCCGAATCGAACTTGTCGGTAGAAACAAACAAAGGCTCTCCGGTGGTAATATCAACATAAATGCCTGGGCGATGCTCATTCCAGTATTCATTGTGGAAGGCCGGTTCGGTGGCATTCTTCTGGGTTACTGCATATTGTTCCGCCGACAGTTCCTTGCGGAGGGTTGAGTCATCCGGTTTTTGATACACTTTTGTTTTCGGTGCATTGGCTTTGCGTGCCATTTCAAATAAAGCAGGATTGATATGGCAGTATCCTCCCGGATTTTTATCCAGATAGTCCTGATGGTAAGTCTCTGCCGGATAGAAATTAGTCAATGGCTTTACTTCTATAGCGATAGGAGTCTTATATTGTGTAGACAATAGTTTAATAGCCTGGTTAATGACAGGAAGATCTTCTTTATTTATATAATAAATTCCGGTTCTATACTGTGTTCCCCGGTCATTACCCTGACGGTTGAGGCTGGTAGGGTCAATTGTCTTGAAATACAGATCGAGCAGCAAATTTAAATCTACCGTTTTAGGATCATAAACCACCTTTACTGTTTCCGCAGCATTGGTTTTTCCTGAACAGACCTGTTCATAACTCGGGTTGGCAACATTACTGTTGGCATATCCTACTTGAGTACTTTCTACTCCTCGAATTTGTTTCAGGAAATGTTCTGTTCCCCAGAAGCATCCTCCTGCAAAATAAATTTCTGCTTGATTTTTCATTGGTTTAGCAACTCCTAAAAATGTATTACTAATCACTACGATCACTATGATGATAAAATACTTCATATCCGTTAGTTCTTTCTATAATAACGAATGAACCAACGGATATGTTTTAAGGAACTACTATACTAAACTCAAATATATTTCTTTTTATTCAATGATCTGTCCTTTGTAGAAATCCAGAATTTTAGTCCTGAACAGATAGTCGTATTTAGCTTGCAACTTATCCGAAAGAGCTTTCGTCAGATTAAGTTTGGCTTCATTATATTCTACAAAGGTAGCTTTGCCGTTATTGAATTTCTCACTCATCAAGCGGAAAGACTCTTCGTTAGCTTTCACTGCCACTTCACTGGAGTTGTACTTGCTTTCTGCAGCTAGAGCATTATACCAAGCCTGTTGAATCTCTTTGTAGAGTACTTTCTTTGCGTTATCCAATCTCAAAGATAAGTCTATTTGTTGTAAACGAGCGGTGCGTACTCGGTTTCGTGTAGAAAAACGATTAAAGATCGGAACGCTCAAATTGAATCCTATATACTTATTTAGGTTGTTCTTTATCTGACTGCCGAAGCTGTTTTCTGATCTTCCGCTCACCGTATAATAATTGCTACCCAAACCGGCGCTGAAAGAGAGTTGTGGATAGAATGCACTTTGAGCAATACGAATGCTATTAAGACTACCTTGTAAACGGTATTCTGCAGCCTTAATACTTGGTTTGTAAGCAAGAGCCTGTGTATATATATCATCCGGTGGGGTGAGAGATTCGAACTCTAGTTCTTCCTTAGGACTTTCGAGCACGAATCCTTCAGGCGTAGGTAATTCCAAAAGTTGGGTGAGGTCTAATAATGACAACTTGTACGTATTGTCTGATTGTACAGCAGTCATTTCGTCCTGTGCGACACGGGCTTGTGCTTCGGCCACTTCAGAAGGGGATGCTTTACCTACTCCGTGAAGTCCTTGGATGCGCTTTAGCTGGTCTTTGCTTAAATCTACCTGATTATGAGCAACCTTACTTAATTCTTGGTTGAATAAAACCTGCAAATAAGCGGAAGTGACATTGATTGCAATGTCTTCTTTGGCTTTATTCAAATCTTCTATAGCGGCTTTTAAATCCAACTTGGCAAGTGAATATTGGTTGGATAACTGCAAACCGGTAAATATAGGTACATTGGTTCCCAAGCTGAAACTGGTATTGGCACTGTTAATGTCACTATACGAGTTGTCTATCGGAGAAGCAGTACGTCCCCAACTCCAGTTTTGGCTGGCGCTACCGCTCAAATTCGGAAGACGTGTCCATTTACTAGTGTTTACACTCACTTTATTGGCTTCAACACTGTTGGTCGATTGACGAATCTCTATATTATGCTCGATGGCATAGTCGATACATTGCCGCAATGTCCATGCTTGCGGGGAGTTGTTCTGTGCTTGGATAGAAGTGATTCCGATCCCGGCAAGCAGAAGGGCTGATATGGTTTTACGAATTATTTTCATTGAATTCAATTATTTATCTTTTTTCTCTGCACCCCGTATTTTGTCCTGTGCAGTTATTCCTTTCTTGATTTCTATCTTGATTCCATCACTCATACCGGCAGTCACCTGCGTACGCTGGAACTTTTGTTCGGGCACTGAATCTGTCATGATGTACACAAATGTAGAGTCGCCATTAAACTCAATAGTGCTTTCGGGCACTGCCAATACTTGATTTGCCCTTTGCAACACGATTTCCGCATTAGCCGAATATCCGGAACGAATCTGAACGGAATCTGGAATGGTAATTGCAGCCTTGATTTCAAATTGGTTGGCACCATTGGTTTCTACCCCTTTCGGAGAGATATATTCCAGAATGGCGTTGAAAGTCAGATTCTGCAAAGCTCCGATTGTCAGTTTGATCGGCATCTGTTCATGGATACGTCCCACTTCCGTTTCATCAATATTACCACGGAAAATCATGTCGTTCATATTGGCTACCGTAGCAATCGTGGTTCCATCATTGAACGTGTTACTCATAATCACAGAGTTACCGGCTTTTACAGGTACATCCAAAATCAACCCGTCAATGGTAGAACGAATCATCGTACTACTGAACGATGCGCTGTTTTTGGTAATCCCTTCTTTTACGATTTCCAGATTATCTTTAGCCGTCTGTCTCTCTTCACGAGCTTGCTTCAAGGCTACTTCACTTTTCTCATATTCTTCCCGGCTAATCAGCTGATCTTCGTACAACTTCTTTACACGGGCAAAATCCGTTTCTGCCTGTGTTGCATTAATCTCTGCCAGGCGCACACGACTTTCCGCAGAATTCAGTTGACCGAGTTCAGGGATTACTTTTACTTTGGCGATCACTTCCCCTTTCTTCACAGCTTGTCCGGCTTCTTTGTACACTTCGTCGATAATACCCGAAATCTGCGGTTTGATTAAAATTTCGTCTCTCGGTTCTACCTTTCCGGTAGCTACTGTGGTCTTTTGGAGGTCAGTGACTTCCGGTTTTACTATTTCGTAAGTGATTACCTTAGGTTTGGATTTCTGATAAAGGAATACGAATGTTCCGACAAGAATGATAGCAACGACTACCAATAATGCGATTTTCAGATACTTTTTCATCTTGGATATATATGTTTAATTTCTAATTCTCAACTCTCCATTCTCAACTTCTACTCCTCCCGGATCGCTTCAATCGGTTTGATAGCCATAGCCCGATAAGCAGGTGCGAGACCTGCCAACATTCCCAGTGCGATCAGAAGAGCACAAGTGCCGATTGCCAGTCCGAAGGTAACCTGAAAACGGACGTCTCCTCCGTCGGCGTTTGCTCCCATCTCTACCAGTTGCAACACCATGACGGCAAAAGAGATTCCACACATTCCTCCAATGGTAGTAAGCACCATACTTTCCGATAGAATCTGTTGCAGAATATCTTTGGGCCGTGCGCCGATTGCCCGGCGGATACCAATTTCGGTGGTACGTTCTTTCACGGTTACCATCATAATATTAGATACGCCGATGGCACCTGCCAGCAGAGTCCCCAATCCTACCATCCAAACCAGTATGTTGATACCGGTAAACAGATTGTCTACCATCGAAAACATTGCTTCCGCATTCAGGTACATAAGTGCCTGTTTGTCGTTAGGCGCGATATAATGCGCAGCTTTAATAATCTGCTCCATTTCCGGTTGTACGTCGGACACTTTGATTCCATGCTTCACGGTGAAGCAGATGACGTCGATCCGTCCCCCTAAGTTATACGTTTGCTGCATCGTGGTGAAAGGTAGGGTGACAGCTTCCGAAGCCCGTCCCTGTATGTTCATATCCCCTTCGGAGGAAGACATGCCGATCACCTGATAATAAATTCCGTCCACACGTATGTATTTTCCACAAGGGTCTTCTCCCGGTTTGAACAGGCTTTCATAGATACGCTTTCCGATAACGCACACTTTACGTGCTTCCTGTATATCCACTTCGTTGATAAACCTGCCGTAGGCCATTTCTTGTGATTCGATGTGGAGATAGTCCGGATATAATCCTTTCACGCTGCAATCGTATTTCTTATCTTCGTATACAGCTTTGGAACCCCAACGGGCAATGGAAGGAGTAATGACCTCCACATCTTTGACTTTCGAACGAAGACGCTCGATGTCGATAGCTTCCAGATTCCACCACCTGCCTTTGCGGAATCCTTTGTAAGCTTCGCCCGTTTTCTGTGCGGCAAGGAAGCCGGAGTTGGTTGCGAATCCTTCAAAGTTCTTTTTCATCATGCCTTCCAGTCCTTGTCCGCCGCCGATCAGGGCGACGAGCATAAAGATTCCCCAGAAAACACCGAATGCAGTCAGCAGGCTTCTCGTTTTATTTCTTGTAATGGTAATGAGGATTTCCTCACAGGTATCCATGTCTATTCTCATAGTCTTAATCTGCTCTAAGTGCTTCGATTGGTCGGATGCTGACTGCTTTTCGGGCAGGGAATAATCCGGCTAACGTACCAGCTATTATTAATGTGAGTGTAGCCTGTATGGCGATTCTTATATCTACTGTCGGATTCAGGAAAACAGTTTCCGTCCACATTCCGGTATCCATTGTCTGATTGCCAAAGGCGTTATTCATCCATTCGGTCACTCCGATGCCCGCCACCATACCTATATATCCGAATATCGTGGTAATGGTGACACTCTCTACGATAATCAGCCAGAGAATAGAAAGCGGCTTGGCACCCAGAGCTTTGCGGATACCGAATTCACGGGTACGTTCTTTTACGGTAATCAGCATGATGTTGGACACTCCTACAATCCCGCTTAACAGTGTGAAGATACCGATCACCCAGATAGCGATGCGTAGCATGTTCGAGCCTTGCTGCTGTTGCAAGTAGTTGGTAAACCGGTTCCAAATCCAGATAGCACTATGGTCTGTCGGGTCAAAGCGATGATTAGCCCCCAGCACCTTGCGGTAATGAGCTTCAAATGCTTCATTCGCTTCTATCGTTTCCAGGTTTTTGGTAGTCATGACAAGGTTATTCAACTTGTCTCCTTTGTTGTAAATCGTTTGCAGGGTGGTGAAGGGGATGTAAGCATCGCTGTCTCCGCTGTCTCCTTTATCATTATACAGCCCTACTACCTGATAAACCACATTACCGGCATTGACAAACTGCCCGATAGGCTCGGTATGCGTTTTATCGAAAAGAATCTCTGCTGTCTTTTTATGGAGCACAATTACTTTCCGGCGCTCTTTAATATCAATTTCATTGATGAAACGTCCTTTGAAGAGTTTCACCACTTCTACTTCCGTATGGTTGGGATATACGCCGGAAAGATTCAAACTGACGTATTCTTGTCCGAAACTTAAGTTAATACCTCCTTGCCACACAGTTGCCCCCGCTTTAATGACATGGTCCGGAAAATAATGGTCGGTAGCGTCCACGTCTTTATTATCCAATTGCACTCGTCTTCCTTCTTTCAGTCCATCGTATGATTTGCTGGTCCATCCCGGAAAAATCTTGATGGAGTTCATGGCACGTTCGGAAGCCGATTGCTCGAATGCATGGATCAATCCGTTTCCTGCGCCTAACAGGACGATCAGCATAAAGATACCCCATGCCACAGCAAATCCTGTGAGAAAAGTCCTTAGCTTGTTACGCTTGATGGTACTGTATATTTCTTGCCAAATATCAATCATATTTTAAGTAATAAGTTATAAGTAATAGGTAATAAGTATTAGGTATTAATTCCATGCGGTCACAGCGCAGCCTAATACTTAATACTTAATACCTAA
>OGES01002337.1_pt1 | contig 12937 bp, 8 predicted proteins | sample 1570711 | NCBI WGS metagenome assembly OGES01 (sample SAMEA2582133, study PRJEB24529) | metagenome | biome: Human gut stool | place: China | collected 2011 | reverse complement strand
GCGAGGCGGGCAGCAACCCCTGAAGTTCGCACGCCACGTCGATGGCATTGATCATTTTGTTCTTGGCGTAGCCCGGATGGACGTTGCGGCCCTGAATCTCGACCTTCGCGCTCGCGGCGTTGAAGTTTTCATACTCCAGTTCACCCTCCATGCCGCCGTCGACCGTGTAGGCGAAATCGGCGCCGAAGGCCTTCACGTCGAAGAAATCCACGCCGCGGCCCACCTCCTCGTCGGGGGTGAAGCCGATGCGGATCTTGCCGTGTTTCACCTCGGGGTGCGCCATGAGGTATTCCGCGGCGGTCATAATTTCCGCAACGCCGGCCTTGTCGTCGGCGCCCAGCAGCGTCGTGCCGTCGGTGTGGATCAGGGTGTGGCCCTTGAAGAAGGCCAGCTCGGGGAAGTCCGCAACCCGCATCGTCAGCTGGCCGTTCAGGGCGATGTCGCCGCCGTCGTACTCGTCGATCACGCGGGGTTTCACCTCCTTGCCGCTCATGTCGGGCGAGGTGTCGACGTGGGCGATGAAGCCGATGACGGGGGCGTTCTCGCACCCTTTCGAGGCGGGGACGGTGCCCATCACGTAGCCGTACTGGTCCATCGTGACCTCGGTCATGCCCAGGGCCTCCATCTCGTCGCGCAGGGCCGCCAGGAGGACCTTCTGTTTTTCGGTCGAGGGGAATGTCGTGCTCTCCTCCGACGACTGGGTGTCGTAGGAGACGTATTTCAGAAAACGTTCTTTCAAGTCCATTGTCGTTGCAGATTAAATGTTATTCTTCCTTTTTGGCCCGCAGGGTGTGCCAGGCGAAGTAGCCGATCAAAACGAGGTACATCGCAAGGCCCGTCCATTCGGCGGCGTTCGACGAGGCCCAGCCGGAGAGGAACCAGTCCACGCCGACGAATTTCAGCACGGCGCTCACCACGCCCATCAGCGCGCCGCCGGCGATGAATCCCGAAGCGATGAGCGTACCGCGGTCGAAGCGGGCCTTGTTCAGCTCTTCGTCCTTCGAGCGGTTCGAGACGAACCACGCCACCAGTCCGCCCACCACCAGCGGGGCGTTCAGCTCCATGGGGATGAACATGCCCAGCGCGAAGGCGAGGGCCGGGACGCCGATCGACGTGAGCACAAGGGCCAGCGCCGCGCCGCAGAAATAGAGCATCCACGGGGTCTGGCCGCCGGTCATCAGGGGCTGGATCACCGCCGCCATGGCGTTGGCCTGCGGAGCCACCAGCGCCCCTTCGCCCACGAATCCGTAGGATTTGTTGAGGATGATCATCACCCCGGCCACGGTTGCCGCAGCAACGAACGTGCCGAGGAATTTCCAGGCCTCCTGCTTTCGGGGCGTCGTGCCGAGCCAGTAGCCGATCTTGAGGTCGGTGATGAAGCCGCCGGCCATCGACAGGGCCGTGCAGACCACGCCGCCGATCACCAGCGCGGCGGTCATGCCCGTCGTGCCGCTCAGCCCCACGCTCACCAGCACCAGCGACGAGAGGATCAGCGTCATCAGCGTCATGCCCGAGACGGGGTTCGTTCCCACGATGGCGATGGCGTTGGCCGCGACGGTCGTGAAGAGGAACGCGATGATGAAGACGATCAGAATGGCCGTGACGGACTGCACCCAGCCGTCGAGCAGCCCGAAGTGGAAGAAGACGAAGACCGAAATGAGCGTGGCGATCAGGATGGTGAGGATGCGCTTCATCGAGATGTCGCGCTGCGTGCGCTCGGGGGCCGCGGCGGCGCTTTTGCCGCCTCCGAACTCCGAGACCGCGAGGCCTACGGCCTGGCGGATGATCTTCGACTGGCGGATGATGCCGATGATGCCCGCCATGGCGATGCCGCCGATGCCGATCGGCTTGCCGATGAAGGCGAAGAGGTTTTCAGCGGTGAAGATCGACTGCGGGTCGGCGAGGATGTCGGCGCGCGTCACGCCTAACAGCGAGATCATCGCGGCGGGATCGACGGCTTCGGCCAGCGAGCCCACCACCGGGACGATCACGAACCAGACGAGGCACGAGCCGGCGGTGATGATCATGGCGTATTTCAGGCCGATGATATACCCCAGACCCAGCACGGCGGCCGAGGTGTTCAGCCCGAAGACCACCTTGAACTTGTCGGCGGCGACTGCGCCCCATTCGCAGATGCGCGTCGAGACCGACTCGGTCCACAGTCCGAACGTACCGACGACGAAGTCGTACAATCCGCCCACGAGTCCCGCGACGGCCAGCAGTTTGGCCTGCGAGCCGCCCTTCTCGCCCGAAACGAGGACCTCGGTGGTCGCCGTGGCCTCGGGGAAGGGATATTTGCCGTGCATCTCCTTGACGAAGTATTTGCGGAAGGGGATCAGCAGAACGATGCCCAGCAGGCCGCCGAACAGCGACGAGAGGAACACCTGCCAGAAAGCGGCGTCGAGGCCTAGAATGTAGAGCGCCGGGAGGGTGAAGATGGCTCCGGCGACGATCACGCCCGACGAGGCGCCGATCGACTGGATGATGACGTTCTGCCCCAGCATGTTCTTTTTGCCCAGCACCGAGCCCATGCCCACGGCGATGATGGCGATTGGGATGGCCGCTTCGAAGACCTGCCCGACCTTGAGGCCGAGAAAGGCCGCGGCGGCCGAGAAGACGACGGCCATGACGACGCCCATCGTGACCGAGTAGGGCGTCACCTCCTTCGGGTTGGACGAAGCCGGCATCACGGGCGTGTACTCTTCGCCCGGCTTGAGTTCGCGGTAGGCGTTTTCGGGCAGCGAAGTTTGGATTTTTTCGGGTTCCATGTATGATTATGAATTTTGAATTCTGATTCTGATTCTGAATTGCAATCGTTCGGTTTTGCCGAACGATTAGCGGTTGTCGCCGCTGCCCGTCAGGTGGTTGCGCTGCATGCGCGAGCGGAGTTTGTCTACGTTCATCTGCGCCACGTCGTCCAGTTCGTAGCCCAGGTCGCGGGCGAGGGTGGCGCAGTACCACATGACGTCGCCGATCTCCTTGACGATTTCGAGTTTCTTCTCGGGGGTGAACTCCTCGTGGGCGTCGCGGATCACTTTTTTGACCTTGTCGGCCACTTCGCCCGCTTCGCCCGTAAGTCCGAGCGTGGGGTAGATGATGCGGCGGTCGTCGGGGTAGATCGCCGTTTCGAGGGCGTGCTGCTGATATTCGTTGAGAGTCATCGTTTGGGGTTTATGAGTTAAATCGGACAAAAATAACGATTTTTTCGCAAGAATGCACGAAAAGTCCCGGCAACCTGTCTGAAAATCGGGTTGTCGGGACCTCTTTTTATGCCGTATTGCGGACCGTCCGGCGGATCAGAGCGTATTCAGCGTCGCGCGGGCATTGCGCAGGGTCTGCTCCCAACCGTCGAAGGCGACCGACGAACGGAACGGCTCCAGCAGGTCGTGGAGGGTTTGCAGTTTCGCATCGTCGCCGCTGAATTCCGTTTTCAGCAACCGGATTTTCTCCCAGTCCTGGATGCCTTCGACGAGGCGTTCGAAACGGATCGACGAGCGGCCTTCGGGATAGACGAGGTAGGTGTCGCCGGCGGCCCATTTCCGGAACCGCGAGTCGCGGATCGGGTCCTCGACCCACGAGTTGTAGGCCCAGCGCAGGAATCCGTCGTAATCCTCGGCGGCGGCGTACCAGCTCAAATAGGTCGCCTCGGCCGGCGCCGACGAGGTGTAGGTGTTCGGGAATCCCGACGAACAGCAGACGTAGAAGGTGGTCGTCAGCCCCTTGCTGCGGCGCTGGACGATGTCCGTCTGCTCGATCGGGCCGAAGATGCTGGCGCACATGTCCTTGATGTAGGGATACTGTTTGAAGATCTTGTGGTTGTCGGCCAATGCGATGCCCAGTTCGGGCGCGACCTCCTTCAGCAGGGCGGTCACGGCGGCCATCACCTCGGGCGAACGCTCGTCCATCGCAATGTTAGTGATGCCGAGCCATCCTTTTTCGCGGAGGTGACCGACGAAGGCGGGCAGGAACGGGCCCCACATTTCGCGGAAGGCCGGCGTGCCCGGATCGGCCTTGACGTCGACGAATTCGCCCGTCACGGCATCCTTGTAGTGGAGCATGTTGTTCCACGGCAGCATCGAATAGCAGTTGACGTACTTGCCGACGCCCAGGTCGAGCATGAACCGCACCCAGCGGTCGAAGACCGTGAAGTCATACTCCCACGTGCCGTCGGCCAGGCGCGTCCAGACGATCATATCGGCGTAGGCGTCGTAGCACTGGTTGTTCCAGGGGTCTTTGTTGAGCGTTGCCGTGATGACTTTCTGCCCGGCGTCTGCGAGCTGCCGCATCGTCGGCCTCATCCGTTCGAAATGCTCGTCGCTCCAGACCTCTACTCCTTCGGCGCGGGCCACGGCCGCCGGATGCTGCCACAGGTCGAGGTGGTAGGTCCACTCCGAGGGCGCGGGCAGGGTGCGTTCCGTGACGTTCAGGTGCAGCGTCAGCGTTTCGGCGACGCCTTCGCCTTTTACCGCAACCGGAGCCGTGTAGCGGCCGGGGGAGGCGTCGCGCGGGATGTCTACCGTGATCCAGACGGGACGGGTCGACCGGGCGGGCACGTCGCATGAAGCCGCCTCGTCGAGCAGGTCCGCTTCGAGGTGCGCCGGGTTGTTCTCCGGCCGTGCGCCGCAGGGTTGGTCGGTCAGAAAGCGGTCGCTGACGACGTATTTGACGAAGCGTGCGCGGGCGATGCCGGGGAGCTTCGCGCCGTTGTCCGCGACGAAGTCGCCCACGGTGCAGGTCAGGCCGCCGACAGCCGCGGGAGCGGAGATGACAGCCTGGGCCGAGACCTTCTCGCCGCGCCAGCCCGTGAGGGTCGTTTGGTCCGTCACGGCTGCTGCGCAGGGTGTCGCGCGGGGATAGCGGACATCCGTCGAGCCGAACGTGACGATCGGTTTTTCGACTCCGTTCCAGGTTTCGGGTTTCTCTCCCTGCGGGTCGGCGGGTTCCGTCCAGTCGAAATGCGAGAGAGCATGCTGCGGGGGGATGCCGGTGCAGGAGAGCAGTGCCAGCAGGGGGAGAGTTGCGAGTAGTTTTTTCATGGTCCGTTTATTTTGGGTCGGTTTGTTTCGGTTGTTTTCGGGTGCGGTTCCGGGTGCAGTCTCCGGGGCGGTTTCCGGGGACGGTCAGAGCGCCTCCAGCGCCTGCTCCAGCCCCATGCCGTGCGAACCTTTGACCAGCACGAGGGAGTGCTCCACGGGGGAGACTTTCAGCAGCGAGATCAGGTCGTCGCGCGTGGGGCAGAGCGTGACGTTGGCCGGCTTTTCCGCGAGTCCGTCGTAGGCCTTGGCGAATTCCGGACCTACGAGCAGCAGTTCCGCTTCGGGGTCCTGTGCGGCCATCTCGATGATTGCGGCGTGTTCGCGTTCGGACCAGTCGCCCAGTTCGAGCATGTCGCCCAGAATCAGCACCCGGCGCTGACGCTCTTCGAGCGGCTCGGCGAGGAAACTTTCGACGGCCAGCCGCATACTCAGCGGGTTGGCGTTGTAGCAGTCGATGACGAGCGTGTTGCGGGCCGTCTCGGTGCGTTGCGAACGGTTGTTGTCGGGGACGTAGCCGGCTATGGCGCGGCGGATGCGTTCGTCGGGAACGTCGAAATAGCGTCCCACGGCGACGGCGGCCGCGATGTTGAACCGGTTGTAGCTGCCTTCCAGATGGTTTTCGATGCCGTCGGCCAGCGATGCGGAGTAATATTCGGCGGCCAGCGAATCGCGTTCGGCGGCCATGCCCGTCAGGATTTCGTCGTCGGCCGGAACGAAGGCGTGGCCTCCGTTCGCCGCGAGGAAGTCGAACAGTTCGCCCTTGCCGCGGCGAACCCCCTCCGGTCCGCCGAAGCCTTCGAGGTGCGCCAGGCCGATGTTGGTCAGGATGCCGTAGTTCGGCTCGGCGACCGATGCCAGCAGAGCCAGTTCGCCGCAGGCGCTCGCGCCCATCTCCACCACGCCGAACTCCGTGTCGCGGGTCATGGCGAGCAGCGTCAGCGGCACGCCGATGTGGTTGTTGAGGTTGCCGCGGGTGGCATAGACCTCGAACCGCTCGGCCAGCACGCGGCTGACAAGCTCTTTCGTGGTGGTTTTGCCGTTGCTGCCCGAGATGGCGAGGATCGGGATTCCGAGCGCCCGGCGGTGGCAGCGGGCAAGGTCCTGCAAGGCTTTCAGCGTGTCGTCGACGAGCACGATGCGCTGCCGCTCGTCGGAAGCGGCGACCTGCGGATCGTCGGAGACGGCGTAGGCCGCGCCTTTTTCGAGCGCTTCGGCGACGAAACGGTTGCCGTCGAAGGTATCGCCCCGCAGGGCGAAGAAGATGGAGTCCGGCTCGATCCGGCGCGTGTCGGTCGAGATACGGGGATGCTGGCTGAAAAGTTCGTATAGTTCGGACATATTAGGGTGTGTAACGCAGATTTAACGTCTTTTCTGTTTTTACCGTCCGGTGTCGTTTTGCAGCGTGATATACGCGATATAAAACCCTGCTTTTCACCTTCGTGGTACTGTTTGGGATAACGATTGTGAGGTAAAATCGGTGCCGCCGGATGCAAATTGTCATCTGTGGATCAACCGGTGAGGCAAAGATAGGAATTAAATCGGATTTCGCAAGAAGCCGTTTTACGCCGCTTCCGCTTCGTCATTAATGACGCATTTCGGTCAAATTATGCTACAAACTTACATTTATTTTATGTAACTATCTTATAATCAGCGTGTATTTGCTTTGTGCGACAGGTGCCGGACTGTCGTATTTTTTGACGAGATACTTTCCCGAAAAGGATTGAGGCTCTGCTACATTTGCTATAACCTTAAAAACGGAATTCGAATGAAAATGAAATCAGCGATTTTTGCATGGATGACTTTGATGTTATTGAACGGATGCGGCTTGATAACTCCCGGACAGAAAAAGTCTGTTTCGGAATCACAGAAGGAACGTCCGGTGGTGCATGTGCCTTTGGCCGATCCTTTTATTCTGTTGCATGACGGTACGTATTACGCTTACGGAACAAAGGCCGAGCATGGAATCGCCGTTTTCGAATCCGATGATCTGCAAACCTGGCGCCAGGCTTCCGGGCGGGCTGCCGAAGGCCTGGCCCTGCATAAGGACGACGTATACGGAGACCGCTGGTTTTGGGCTCCGGAGGTTTACTGTATCAACGGAGCGTTTTATATGTTTTTCTCCGCGCAATCGCATGTCTGCGTCGCGGTGTCCGATTCGCCTTTGGGTCCGTTTGTGCAGAAGGAGAAGAAACCGATGATCGAAGGAGAGAAGTGTATCGACAACACTCTTTTCATTGATGATGACGGACGGAAATACATGTATTTCGATCGTTTTAACGACGGTCTCAATATCTGGATGTGTGAACTCGAAAATGATCTGCTCCGGATTAAACCCGGGACCATGCAAAAATGTATCCATGTTTCCCAGGAATGGGAGACCGTGTGGCCGCGGGTGAACGAAGGCTGTTTCGTGATAAAACATAATGGTATTTATTACATGACCTATTCGGCAAACAGCTACGAAAGCCCCAATTACGGCGTCGGATGCGCGACGGCCGACTCTCCTGTCGGCCCGTGGACCAAATACGGTCATAATCCGCTATTGCAGTTCCCCGGAGACCTGGTGGGCGTGGGACACAGCGCCATGTTCAAAGATAAAACGGGGCGGTTGCGTATCGTCTTCCATGCACACAACAGCAAAGAGAAAATACATCCGCGCAACATGTTCATCAGCAACGTCATGTTCCGATACAGGGATGGTGCCTATATGATGGAAATAGATAAAAAATACATGGTTCCGCAGATGGCGCAGTAGCCGGAAGAGATCCGCCATAATCATAACGACAAGACCATGAAACACGTTATCCTGATTTTTCTTTTGTACGTTCTTGTGCAGCCTGCTGCCGTATTTGCAGCAGGCGGGCCTCGGGCCACGGTAAGGGAGGTGCGCACGGTGTATAAAACATATCCTTTTTCAGATCCTAATCCGATAGCTGTACGGGGAAAGATATATCCGTATTTTCGGTATGACGGATTCACGGACCGGGCCGAAGACAAGGCATGGAATGTCGTGGTGCTGGAAAATGATTATGTGGCTGTCACCATCATGCCGGAGATCGGAGGCAAGGTGTGGGGCGCTACGGATAAAACGACAGGCCTCGCATATATTTATGACAACGACGTGGTCAAGTTCCGCGATATTTCCCTGCGCGGACCCTGGACGAGCGGAGGCATCGAGTTTAATTACGGAGTGGTGGGGCACAGCCCTACGACTTCATATCCGGTGGATTATCTGACCCGCGAAAACGCGGACGGCAGCGCAAGCTGTATCATCCGGATGCTCGATTTGCTGACGCGGACGACCTGGAGCGTCGATATACGGCTGCCGGCCGATGGAATCTGGTTTGAGACGAATTCCGTGTGGCATAATAGCTCGGGCGTTTCGCAGCCTTATTACAGTTGGGCCAATTCGGGCGTTTCGGCGACGGAAGATCTGGAATTCGTTTATCCCGGAACGATGGTCGTGCGGCACGACGGCACTATTCACGATTGGCCCTATGACAGGGAGTACGGCAAGGATCTTTCGAAATGGCGCGAGAATAATTTTCTGTGGTCTAAATCGTATCACATCGTTGGTACGCGCGACAAATATTTCGGAACATGGTGGGCCGACCGGAATTTCGGGATGATGCATTACAGCGAGCGGGACGACAAGCCGGGACGGAAGATGTTCAGTTGGGCATTGTCGGATCAGGGCGACATCTGGGAGGAATTGCTTACGGATAATGCGGGGCAGTACGTGGAGCTTCAAAGCGGTCGTCTGTTCAATCAAAATATGGTTACGAGCGTTCTGACTCCTTACAAACAGACCGGTTTCGCCCCTTATGGAACCGATATGTGGACGGAATACTGGTTCCCGTATCACGGGACGGAAGGGGCGGCCGACGTGACGTTGAAAGGCGTCGTCAATCTGAAGGGGACGGAATCGGGTACGGAGATCGTCGTCTCTCCGCTTCGCCGCGAATCCGTCGTATTGCAAGTATATGACAAATCGGGAAGAGAGATTGCGGAGCGGAGGACCGACTGGTCTCCCGGAAAACCCTTCCGGATGGAGGTGCCGGTCTCTCCGGACTCTCTGGGGCGGGTGATGGCTTCCGGGGTGGAGTTGTGGACGGGCCGGGACAAGACGCTCTCCCGTCCGATGGTCGCCCCCGGGGATTTCAATTGGGAAACGGCTTACGGACAATGGGTGCGGGGGCAGTATCTCGTATGGCTCCGCAACTATGCCGAAGCCGAACCTTTTGCCCGGAAAAGTATCGGGTATGACCCGTGCTATGTGCCGGGACTCAATCTGATGTCCGTCCTGCTGCTTAACCGGAACGACTGTCAGGGAGCTTTCGATTGTTCGATGCGGGCGCTTGCCGTCGATACGTACGATGCACAGGCCAATTACCTGATGGGATGTGCGGCGATGAGGCTCGGCCGGACCGACGATGCGATGGACGGATTCGAAATCGCGGCGCTTACGAATGAATATCGTAGTGCGGCCTGCACGCAGTTGGCCAAATTGTATGTCAGGGACGGGCAGTATGCAGAGGGCGTTCAGTATGCCCGGAAGAGTTTGATCGGGAATGCCTATAACATTGAAGGCCTGAAAATGTTGTATATGGCGTCCGATTGCCTCTCGGAAGACGCCGAAGCCGTGCTTTCGGCGATCGAAAACTGCGATCCGCTCAATGACTTCGTGCGCTTTGAACGCTATTGGGCCGACCCGGACGAGAAGAACCGGACCGCCTTTCAGTCGCTGATCCGAAATGAGATGGCTGTGCAGAATTATCTGGAACTGGCGATCTGGTATTATTCGATCGGGCAGGTCGGCCGGGCGGAAAAGGTATTGTCGATGTCGCCGGGCGATGCGGAAACTGCGTATTGGCGCGCATATCTGTCGCAGGATCGGGAGCTGTTGGAAAAAGCCGATGTTTCCGATGTGTCGTTCGTGTTTCCTTTTCGCGAGGAGAGCGTGCCGGTATTCGAATGGGCGATGAAGGAGAGCGGAAATTGGCGGAGCGCCTATTTGCTGGCGCTTGTCCACTATTCCCGGAATAACGATGCCGAGGCTTTGGAGTTGTTGCGAAAACAAGGCCGGGAACCCGATTTCGCGCCGTTTTACATAACGAGGGCGAGTCTCGAACCCGACAAGACGTTGCAGGAGGCGGATTACAGGCGAGCCGTGGCGCTCGACGGTGCGGAGTGGCGCTATGCACATGCGCTCACCCGGTTTTACATGCGGCATTCGGAAAATCGGAAAGCGTTGTCCGTGATCGAAGAGTTCAGCCGGCGGAAGCGGAACCATTTCCCGACGGAAACGCTTTTGGTGAGAGCCTTGATTTGCAATGAAGAGTATGGCGCAGCCGAACGGGTCCTTGCGAAAACCCGCATCCTTCCGTTCGAAGGGGCAAAGGACGGAATCAACCTGCAAAAACATATCAAGTTGATGCTGGCGGTGGATAAAATGCGGAAAAAGCAGCATAAAGCGGCCTTGGATAAAATTGAAGAGGCGAAATTGTGGCCGCGGAATCTCGGCGTCGGCAAACCGTATGACGAGGTGATCGACACGAGACTCGAAGACTGGCTGTCGTTCGTTGCTGCGGAACGCGGGGGGCTGAAAGGGCAACGGGAGCACTTCTTGCAGCGCCTTGTCGGTTCGAATGTAAACACCCCGGAATACCTGCTTCTGCAATCCGCCGCCTGGCATATAGCCGGAGACGAGACGAAAGCCCGCAAACTGGCTGACGGATGGTTTGCCGCACAAAAAGATGAAACGGCGCATCGGAACGGAAAGGAGTTTCTGGAAGTGGTCGGACGCGGAGAGTATGCTTCGGATACGGCCCTGGATTTTTACAAACCCTTGATTCAGACGCTTACGGCAAAGGCCGACAACCGGCTTTTTTGAATAACAGTGAACCACTAACCAATCTAAAATTAACAGTATGAGAAAACTTATTCTAATTTTTTGCGGCGTGTTCTGTTGTCTGACAGCCCTGCATGCGAAAGATCCGGCGCTCTATCTTTATCAGGTGGATGCTTTGGATAAAGTGTTCAAGGACCGGCGCTATTTCGTGGATGAAATCGACACCCTTGCAGTCGCCAGGGGCGAATATGCGACGCTCTGGTATACTCCATCCGTAAAGCAAAAAAACTTTACAACATAGCAAGTACAGACAGCAGAGCACCGGGGGTCAACAGCAATGGCAAAAGATCTGGAAATGGGGTATCTGCTGGATTTTTATGGCGAGGTGCTTACCCAGAAGCAGCGCGAGATGCTGCGCCAGTATTACAACGATGATCTTTCGCTGAGCGAGATCGGCGAAAACTTCGGCATCACCCGGCAGGGCGCACGGGACGCCATCAAGCACGGCGAGACCACCCTGAAGGAACTGGAAGAAAAGGTAGGCTTTGCAGCCCGCTACCGGCGGGTGCAGCAGAAGCTGGAACAGCTGGAACAGCTGGTCATCGACACCCGGTTCGAGTGCACCGGCCCCCGCGCCAATATCACCACCACGGAGTATGTGGAAACGCTGACAAAAATGCTGGAGATCATCCGCTCGATGGATGAAGCAAACGAAAGCTGATCGAATTTTGAAAGGAGCACCGCACAATGGCATTTGAATCCCTGACCGACCGCCTTGCCGGTGTATTCAAAAAGCTGCGCGGTCACGGTAAGCTGACTGAGGCAGATATCAAGGCCGCCATGCGCGAGGTGCGGATGGCTTTGCTGGAAGCTGATGTCAACTATAAGGTTGCCAAGGACTTCTGCGCAAAGGTGTCTGAGCGCGCCATGGGTCAGGAGGTGATGGAGAGCCTGACCCCCGCCCAGCAGGTGGTCAAGATCGTCAATGAGGAGCTGGTAGCCCTCATGGGCGGCAGCGAAGCCGCCCGCCTGAACATCAAGAACAAGGGGCAGACGGTCATTATGCTCTGCGGCCTGCAGGGCAACGGTAAAACCACCCACGCGGCAAAGCTTGCCAAGTTTTATATCAAGCAGGGACGCCGCCCCATGCTGGTAGCCTGCGATATCTACCGCCCTGCGGCTATTGACCAGCTGCAGGTGGTGGGCAAGCAGGCCGGTGCGCCGGTGTTCACCCTGCCCGGCGCAAAGCCGCCGGAGATCGCCCGCAAGGCGCTGGCGCACGCCAGGGACTACGGCAACGACATCGTCATTCTGGATACGGCAGGCCGTTTGCAGATCGACGAAGTGCTGATGCAGGAGCTGGTGGACATCAAGGCCGCCGTTCCCGTGGACGAGACGCTGCTGGTGGTGGATGCCATGGCCGGTCAGGATGCCGTCAATGTGGCTAAGACCTTCAACGAGACGGTGGGCGTGGATGGCATCATCCTTACCAAGACCGACGGCGATACCCGCGGCGGTGCAGCGCTTTCCGTGCTGGCCGTTACCGGCAAGCCCATCAAGTTCCAGGGCACCGGCGAAAAGCTGGATGATCTGGATGTGTTCCACCCGGACCGCATGGCAAGCCGCATCCTTGGCATGGGCGATGTGCTCAGCCTGATCGAGCGCGCACAGGATGCCGCCGACGAAAAGGCCGCCGAGGAGACCGCCAAGCGGCTGATGGAAAACAAGTTCGATATGAACGATATGCTGGAGCAGTTCGCCCAGATCCGCAAGATGGGCGGCGCAGGCGCAATGCTGAGTATGCTGCCCGGCGCATCCGGCATCGATGCCAGCCAGATCGACGAAAAAGCCTTTGACCGCATCGAGGCCATGATCTATTCCATGACCAAAGAAGAGCGGGAAAAGCCCTCCATCATCAACCCCAAGCGCAAGCGCCGCATTGCCGCAGGCAGCGGTACCCGCGTGGAGGACGTGAACAAGCTGCTCAAGCAGTACGAGATGATGCAGAAGATGATGAAGCAGTTCAAGAAGAGCCCCAAGGGCTTTGCCC
>OGES01002334.1_pt1 | contig 12960 bp, 11 predicted proteins | sample 1570711 | NCBI WGS metagenome assembly OGES01 (sample SAMEA2582133, study PRJEB24529) | metagenome | biome: Human gut stool | place: China | collected 2011 | reverse complement strand
ATACCAGATGAACAAACCTTTCTCAAACTGATGAAGGAACGTTTAGACAAAATGAAAGAACTTATTGGTAAGGAGTACGCCAAAGATACATATCGTAAATTCAAAGATGTGTACAACCACACCACAAATTTTATAAAATACAAATACAACATGAATGACATACCATTAAAAAGGCTTGATTATCAATTTATCTCTGCATTTCAACAATATCTTTTAACAGAACGGCACCAAGTACCAAACTCTGTAAACAAGACATTACAGAAGGTTATTGAAACAGCTAAGTATGCCGTAAAATGCGGTTTACTTGAAAAGAACCCATTTATGGCTTATGAACGATTAAGAGTTGGCTCCAAAAGTATTACCTTTCTAACTGATGATGAAATTGAACGTTTGGAAAACTACCATTTCAGCCAACAGAGATTAGAACACGTGAAAGATTTGTACCTATTCTCTGTATATAGTGGTTTAGCTTATACAGAAGCCTCTCTATTATGTAGAAAGCATATTGTTAAAGGCTTAGACGGAGAACTATGGATTAATATGGTAAGACAAAAAACAAATAATAGTATGCAAATTCCGTTATTACCTCCCGCTTTAAAGATTATAGAGAAATATAGTAACAAAAATCAACCAATAGACAAACCTATATTACCTATGATTAGTAACCAACGCATAAATTCCTATTTAAAGGAGATTGCAGAAATATTGGGTATTAATAAACGGTTAACACATCACACCGCCCGTAAAACTTACGCAAGTACGATTTTACTAAATAATGATGTACCTATCGAGATTGTTAGTAAGCTATTAGGACATTCTTCTATCCGTGTAACAGAAGCCGCCTATACACAAGTCATGAATAAAAATATCAGTAAACATATGAAGCGACTAAAACAACAATTAAATGATGAGAATGAATAAGTTTTTCTAAACAAGCAAATAGATGAAGCTATGAGTAATTTACTTTAGCTACATTTAAAGTTGATAAATCAAGTAAGGTGAGTTTTAGCCAGAATGGTATATAACAATGTATCTTCTGGCTATTATTCACTTTAAATATTCGATTCGTTTTTAATGAAATATATAGTACAAATCTATTAGAAAAATAATCTTTAATATATCTGGTATTAAATTATAGCATTACATTTGCATACAATAATCAATAGATAGAAATTATGTATGAAGAATTAGTTAATGGAATGTTTGTTATACAGGATATTGCTTATCCCTCTTTAATGAAAAAGCATGTAAAGAAGCATACTTCCTATCTTCAACCTATTTTTGAAGCGATCAGTAATTCATTAGAAGTAACGAAAGGTTCTGCTGACAGCATAATAATAAGACTGAATGTTTCAAAAACATTAAATTCGGATAAATACGATTATCAATCTATCAATATTATTGATACAGGAATAGGTTTTAATGATGAAAACTATGAACGTTTTAAACGTTTGTATGATGAATCAAAAGGTCAGCACAATTTTGGCACAGGACGAGTGCAATATTTGCATTTCTTTAGAAATACTGATATCTATAGTGTCTTTGAGGAAAATGGTAAGAAAATGAAACGAAGGATTGTCCTTTCGAAAGAATTTTATACGCCTCATAAATCTGTAATTTGGATTAGTAATAAAATAGAAGTAGATAGTAATACCCCAACAGGTTCTATAGTATCTTTCTATTTTCCTATAAATGATGATGATAAAGCAAAATATGAAGAAATTACAACAGAATATTTAAGAGATAAAATACTAACACATTACTTAAGTCGGTTTTGTTTGAATAGAGAAAATTTGCAACAAATTAAAATTGAATATTACATTAACAATATTCACGATCAATCAAGAGATTGTACTATTACAAATAATGATATTCCTAAGCCAGATTTTACAGATACAATTTCTGTTCAATATTCAAAGATTTCAAAAGATAATGATATGATAATTAAAACAGGGAGAACGGAGAAGTTTGAAATAAATTCATATCGTTTACCCCTCTCTATACAGAAGAAGAATGAAGTTAAATTGACGAGTAAGTATGAAACGGTAGAAATTTCTGGAATAGATTTCTCATTCATAAATGATTCGCCAAAGATAGGTGATCAGTATCTGTTGTTTTTGGTGTCTAGCCCCTATTTAACAGAAAAAGATAATGATTTGAGAGGGCAATTATCAATCTATTCAAAGAAGGATTTTTTAAAAAAACGAGACCTTTTTACAAATGAGGAAGAAATCTTGATAGATGATATACAGGAGAATGTAACAACATCCATAACTAATCATTACGATTCTATAAAACATTTCAAAGAAGATTATGACAATCAAGTTGAAGTATTGGCAGAAATGTTTTCATTAGATAGAAATGTGCTAAATGAAGTCGGTTATAAAGCAGGAGATTCAGATCAAGCAATATTAAAGCGAGTTTATGAATACAATGCGAATATATCTGCAAAGCATGATGCAGGATTAAAAGCTATCATAGATTCATTGAAAGAATTGACTCCTGGCGCTAAGGATTTTAACAGGAAACTCAATGATAAAATCAAAAAAGTCACTAAACTTGTACCTCAAATTAGCAGAACTGAACTAACTAGATATTTAGCGAAAAGAAAAATTGTATTGGATTTAATGCAACAGACTCTTGATAAAAAATTGTATTGTCAACAAAACACTAATAAACGCAAAAGAATTAATAATGAAAGTTTCTTACATAACATATTATTTAATCAACATTCTGATAATCCTTTAGATAGCAATCTATGGATGATTAATGATGATTTTATTCATTTTGAAGGAATATCTGAATTTGAATTGAGAGATATAAAAATAAATGGAGAATCTTTTTTAAGAGAAGATTTAACTGAAGAAGAAATTAATGAGCTTACAGCTTACAAAAGGGATAAACTTGGGAACAGACCTGATATTCTTTTATTCCCACAAGAGCATAAATGTATCATAATAGAACTCAAAAGCATTGATGCCGATGTTTCTAAATTTGTTTCACAAGTTTCTCAATATGCAGGTTTAATAAGACAATTTTCTAAAGATAAGTTTGAGATAACAACATTTTATGCTTATTTAATAGGAGAAAGTTTTACCCTTAATGAGGTTATGAGGGCAAATCCGTTCTTAGAAAAAGCATATTATTTTGACTATTTATTTTGTCCTAATTATCCCGTTAGTGGCGGGGAGAATAGACGTAAAGGAGAGATGTATATTGAAGTAATAAGATATTCAACACTTTTAGAGAGAGCTATTTTTCGTAATAAAGTGTTTACAGAAAAGATTTAATGTAATATTCTTTCATGCAGATTCTAAATAAATAAAGAAATGTTTATTATATAATGCGACTCTGTCGATGAAATTGTGTAAATATAAAAATACTATATACTTCTTTTTATATACCGTTTAGCCAATAATCCACCAACTATGATTTTATCACTACACCTCAAATTATTAAAAACCAATCTCGTTAACAGGCGCATACTCTAAAGTTCATTAACAAATCCTTTAATAGTTACTTAGATGGATTCTCTTTGATCGCTTTAAGTGTGTACGTGTACGGTTTCTTGCTGTATGAAAAGCTAACATCGTAATAATCTTCAATGGTGTTTTTCTTCACTTTATAATTAATACCGTACCGCTTGTATACGTTCTGTAATTTAGATTGAATCTCATCCATCAGTAGTGGCACGTTTAAAGGAAAGGCTTCTCTTACTTCTTGTACCACCTCAACACTAAACCGCAATAATTCTGTATTACATTTATCCAGAGCCTTTTTTATCTCTGTCCTCTGGTACTTTTTATTTTCAAACACCTCTATTCCCAGCTTCTCGTACACCTCAACTATCAATTCTCCATCTTTTTCCTGTTTAAGTATGTCAGTATAAAAATTACGATCTGGATCACCCTGTAACTTGTTCAATTTATCAAGCATCAATTTACAGCGTTCAGAGAATGTTGGAAGCTGTTTCAATTCCATCCTAACACTGTCGCTTACCGCATAAAACACGTTCCTGTAACTAACTATAAAATGCCCTGTTCGCTCGTAAGATTCTTTTAAAGCATTCCCAGATAGATAATACCGTTTTACCCTCTCGTTGTTGTAATAATTGTCAATGGCGAAGTAATCTATTTCAAGTAATCCATCATCAAGTTGGGTGGCAAATTCAGCTAGACCTAATCTACTTATATCGTCAAGTATCGCTTTCTTGCGGGTTACACCAGTTGCTTCATTATACCTATCCTGCAAACCCTCGTAAGTTTTCAACTTCTCTTCCAGTTCAATATCAATCTCCTCATCTGTTTTTACCTTTAAAGTGTCACGAACGTTAGTAACATGAGTGATAGAATTAAATGTACTACCGTTAATCTCTTTTCTGAAACGACCACATATTTGTACAGCTTCCGTGTACGGGTCAATCATTGAATGCTCCGCTTCATACAAGTTGGTAAGCATCACTATATCTGGTTTCACTTTCAATATTATATCCAGTGCAGAGTAAAATCGACAGGTTAAAAAGTTGTACTTGGCGATAGGTTCTGAATATAAACTTGCGACATTAGTATAACCTTTCTTCTTTAGCTTCTTCACACTTTTACTGGAACAGAATATCCTCGATTGATTCTCTATTTTAAGGGTGTTCACGATCTTATCAATGCCATCTGTTGTGTTCAGGAAAATAAACACGCAATTACTGTTTGCCAGATCATCCAGTAACAATTTACGAACAGACATTTCATAGCTATTAGTAATAATTAGATTCAAAGGTTTCTTGTAATCAAAATCAGGTTTGACCTTTATCCACTTGAAACCTTCAAAACGTGGATCGCTCACCTCTAGTGGTGTCGCTGAAACGAACGCCTTACCTTTAAACTGGAAGAAATCCTTCATAGGTTTCGTTATCTTCCTGCGAAAATCACTATCCTCCGTCACCTTTTCACATTCATCAAACAGGCAAAAGAATATACCATACATATCCAGTTTCAACTCTTCACACGCTTTCTTTACCTTCCAGAAACTTTCTGGCGTGGTAAGAATCTTCTTGTACTTAACCTCTGCCCTTTGCAAATACCGTTTCACGTCAGGAACTTTACAATTTTCATAAACTGGCAATATCTCATCTTTACTGTACGCTTTATCATGTATCACTGGTAAGGTAGGTTCTATGATAATTGAATGACGTTTTGCGTGTAATTCCTGATAAGTGGCACCAATTCCCGTTAGCGTTTTATCCAGTATCACGTTACTTGGAATGTCTTTATATCCTATCGTTTTTAAAGCGTTAATCAAACGTTGTCCCTTTTTCAATATCGCAGGGATAACTTCAAACTTCAATTTTTGAAATAATCTCTTCATGTGATCTAATTTTACAGGTGGTGAGTTTTTACTGTCGTTTAGATATTATATACCGTTCCAGCTATTTTCTCACCGACTTCAAATTTTGGTGATTAAAGGAATCCGTGGTCGTTATTTAAAACAACCACAGAAACCTCACTTTAGAATTAGTATTCAATTCTCAACTCGTTCAACAAATCTGGATTCCAACCGTCTTCACTGATTCCCCGTTCCAGTTCCTTCACTAGAATTTCTTTAGCACCTGTTTGCAACTTGGCAATCATTGAATCGTATTCCCCCTCGTCCAACTCTTCATCCTCTTCTTCCATTCCCTCGTTCACCACGTTGAAACATTCATCAATATATGAATTTACCCGTTTTTGTAAAGAGGTTCGCAACTCGGATGTTATTGCCAGTATCTCTGTATCATTGTAATGATGATTGATATACCACAACAATTCTTCAGTTGTCAGTTTTGGAGCTTTACCCAGCTCTCTTCTTTTTTCTAGATTAAGCATCTTATTAATATTATAATTAAACAATGAAGGTTTCTGGTTTTAGCCATTGTCAGACTTCACACGTGTTTAGCTAAAACCAGAACCTTTTTATTACTTGCTAGCCTTTTTCAATAGTGTGATAAAGTCATTACCAGATTTCACCGCTTTAAACTTCTTCGCTTTATCTTCCAAGCTTCCCAGTTTACCCAGAGCATCGAAAGCTTTTTCTTCACTTGTGGCACTACTATACCCTTCAAATCCCTCGATGAAGTATCGTTTGGTAATATCTTTCACTTCGATCCCTGCCATTTGACAGAACGTGATGAACTTGTTGCCTCTCTCTATATTGATTTCCGCTCCTTGGGGTAAGCTATATTCTTCCCCTTTCAACGCCAAGCTCGTTGCCTTGTCAGATAATTTTTTCTTGGCGTAGATTAACCCCAAAGTGGAAGGATTAAAACCCTCTTCCATGCGTTTCGCCATAACATTCAGTAATTCATCCTCTTTATTCACCAAAGCCGCTACCGTTATTTTATCCTTGGTATTCCAGTTGCCTACCCTGTTTATATCAACAAGATATTCCCCTACATTCTCTTTCTCCTTAATCCTAACGTTAGGAATAACACGAGTTTCACCAGTGGCGTTTATTCTGGCGAAAGCTATGCTTCGGTGCTGACCGTCCAGAACAACAAAATAATCTTCTACCTCTTCTTGAGGGATTGGCTTACCCTCAATATCTTTTACCGTGTATCCCTGTTCCACAAGTGAAGCGGCAGGAATCACGATAACTGGATAGGCTTTCTCGTACTTCCCATCTGAAATGATAGAGATAAAAGTACCCACCTTCTTGGAATCAATAGGTCGATTGTTTTCAACAAAAGCCAATTTTTTACTTACCTCTGTTTTCTGGTAGGTATCGCCATCCACCACTTCAAAGGTGATAAAATCAGGCTTAACCTTTATCTCGCTTGCCTTCATTTCAGGATGATTGGCAACTTCCACTTCCAGCTCTTCCACGATCTTCTTCTGCGCCTCGATAACGGCAGGATTCATGTTCTTGTTCTCCAAGCTGGTTAAATCTTTTCTAGCTTTAGCCAACTTCTTCTTTAATTCGATCAAATCCATAACGTTCACTTTTACTTCTTCAACTTGATTGATTACCTCTTTCTGGTTATTTGTTAAATTCGTCATAAATAAAAATTTTTAAATGATTCAACTTATTTTCTCAATCTTGAATGAGGTGCGCACCGTCAATTGATTGATTTGTCACAAAAGTAGAGTTCAGGGAGAAGGTGTGCCATAAAGAATAATCGCCATTTCGAACGCTATTCTTTAGACTTTCCATTTCCTTCAAGAACTCTATTTTCACGTGGCAAACTAACTTCAAATCGAGAGGTTAAACCATAAAGAATCGAGGTCATTTAGAGGTCTATTCTTTAGATATTCTCTCTTTATCAATTCGTTCGCCAAGACAAAAATGCGGCAAAAAAAGGAGGGGAATTATAAAGAAATATAGCCAGTTCAAGGGGTATTCTTTAGCTGGCTATGAATCAGGCATGTACGTGGTAATACTACCAGAAATAAAGTTTGGAAGGATTGTTAGGGGAGGTTCTATAATTACCTTGAGAGGCTGGTATCCATTCTGGTTTGTAACCATGTTTTTCAAGGTAAGCTATCTTGGCGTTTATGTAGTTCACGTCTATCTGGCTCTCTTCATCCTCTACCAGCCCTATCAATTCCATGTAATCGAGGATAAATTTATATATATCACTTTTTCTCTCCATGCCAGAACGGTTTACCAGTAAACGGTATATCCCTACCATCACGAGATTTTGTGCTGGGTTATCTGCCTTTCGTCCTTTCTTCGGTGAATAGACTTCTTTCAATTCTTCTTCCGCTTCTTCAATAGAATTTACTCCCAAGTATATATGAAGGTAAGAATTTAGGAGATTGGTAAACCAGCTTTCCATGGCATTATTAATGGTAATCTTTTCTTGATTGTTGCTTAAAGTGATGGATTTATCTCTCTTCCTTTTATCCCTCTTAAGGAACAGGTAGAGTTGTAACATTTCAGGTCTTACTTGCTGGAAATAGGTATCCATGTTATACGTTTCTTCCAGTAATTCTGGGTCTAGGATAGGTTTGAACGCTTCATGCTTCTTGTAGATAATGGCTAGTATCCAGAGGACGTGAACCATGGCAACTTGATATTCTTCTGGGATATTACTTCCCTCAACTAATTCCTCTATCTTTTTCTTCAATCCATCATCTTTAAAAAGGATACCTTTTATGTTATCTGTCATGTAAGCTAAGGTATCAACCACTTTTATCATCTTTTGCTCTCTAGGAGCGTAACGTTGCCAATCAAACGGGTTATCACTTGTTGCCAGTTCATCTAGCGTGCTTGGAACTTCTACCCTGTACTTGTCTTCTGGTTGTATGTTGTGTAATCCTGCTGGGTGAGTTGCTAGATACATTCTTTCTATTTCTGGATATAACATTGTCCTGTTATAGGCGAAGTATTCTTTTAATGCAGGTTCAATATCCTTCAACGTTTCTATTAAAATCATCTCGTTTGCTTCCATAATCATTCTTTTTAGCCGCTTAAAAGTAGGAAATATTCCCCCTACCTAAAAGAGGTGACAAGAAAAATAACAGGTATTATCCCCAGTTAATATTTTATCATGTAGTGAAAAATTTGAAGCATTTTACTGTTATATACCCGATCCGTTAAAAACTCACCAACCTGAATATATCCAGTACAAGTACATCTATAATTTGAAAACTTGCCTGTTAGCTACTCTTATCTTCAATATTCTCACTTTATATATACCTCAACTCTATTTTTAAAGAATACCTATACTCTATTTGTCGGTATCCCAGATGTTTAATATCTTTGTACAATCTTAATAATCAAAGCATACCATTTGAAACAATCATATAAGGATTTAGATTTATCCTGTTACTCCTTGCAAGTCCACCTGTAAGGAATAATTTTTGGTCTTCAAGTGGCACCAGTTTAGATACACAGTACTAACCAATCAAACTATTAAATCATGTACACTTACGAGCGATTAAGGCGATTAGCCATACAATCAGGTATTCCAGATAATAAGGTATCCATAGGATTCTGGATAAAGTCTAAAGGGCTGAAAAAGATTAAAAAACAGGTAGATAAAGTAAGGAAAATATACTACGTCCCAGATGAGAATACTAAAATCCAGATACTACCACCTTCTAAAGATTAACCTATAAAGCTACATGATATAACTGTATTTCATGTAACCAGAGATTCCAACCTGAAATAGAGAGATTATCCAACTATAAAGATCAACATTTAAAAGTTGGGGATTTGACAGGGCTTCATGATTGCGGGTTTCACGGGGTATATACTATTAACTAATAATACTATTAACTAGTATGGTGACACGGACTTGCCAGTCCATCCCACTAGGTTAAAGCCAGTGCCATTTTTATAAATGAAGCCTCTTTCCCTAACCATGCAGATCATTAATTTATAATTGTTTCAAGTGGTATTAAAATGGATAATGAAGAAAAACAGGGCAGGAAATGTATTATAACAAGAGATATAGCGGGTAAACTGAACCTAGATGAAACTTATGTATTCATGTGTTTACTTTTTAAATCAGATTATAGAACAGGTGAATCCCATGTATTGAGAAAAACACTCTGCAAGGTTACGGGGATAAAGGATGAAGACACTATTACCAAGTACACTAGTAAATTCCAAGAATTAAAGTATTTAGATAAATCCTCTGTTAAAGGGTATAACGAGGAAGCGAACAGGATAAGTACAAGTATTACTTACATGATTGATATACCTGTCACGAACTGGGTAAGATTTGATTCCAAGTTACTAGCGGAAGATATTCCTAACAAGCTAAAAGCCTTCCTAGTATTGCTTAAGTGTTTATGTCTTAATAATACCAATGTAACTTATTACAGCAAGAGTAAAATCGCCCAACTTCTTAACATGGACAGGGGTACGGTTAGCAAGTATATTAAAATGGCAATAGAACATGATAAACTAGTAGAGGGAGATAAATTCTTCCTGATTACAGACGAGAATATAATGGTAGACCTACCTGAACAAGTGATAGAAGAAACAAACAAGGTATACGGTATTATTAGGGATTATTGTATCAAGCAAGACGTTATCCCACCACCTTACAATGCAAATCTAACCTCTCATCTACTTCAAATGAGATTCAACACGCCAGAGGATGTATTAAAAAGGGATATAGAGAACAATAAATACAGGAGTGTTGAGGATTACAAGTATTACTCGTTAGTGTATAACTTACCCATTCATTGTAAGAATTTGCCTAAACAAATTAACAGTTTACAATACTTTATAAAAGCATTCTTGGGTAAGAAAAAGGAATTACCTGTAACGTGTAAGGTAGACATTATCTTATAATGTTAATTAAAGTAAAGCCATAGCAATGGTGAGTGTTTCTAAAAATATAAAAGTAAGTGATTTTTTACCATAATATGCAACCTTAAAAAATCATATTATCCTAGTAACAAACTAAATTTAAAATAATTTACTGATTATCCAGATTATAAAAAAATATATATGTAACTTTGTTTTATTATGTATTTTAACGCATGAGGATATGGCAGACAAAACAAAAGTTTATCAAATAAAAGTTCCTATTTATACATCCAATAATATTCCAAATGAACACAAATTATTTGGGGATACGTATGTCGAAATGCTTGAAAGCGCAAAACTTTCTATTGAAAAATATAATAATGATCCACAGTGGCACGTTACAAGCGACAAAAGAGCCAAAACAAATATCATGGGAATTAATCAAATTAAGGCAATAGATTGTTCTATTGGTTCTGACAAATGTCTACTTTTACGAGCGACTGTATATAAAACTAATTTGATTGACGGATATTATGAAGGGGAAAACAGTGATATCATTATTTTCAAGGAAAATGATAAATTGTGCAGTAACACACATTTTCTACTATTATATCCCAATATCTTTTTCAACGAAGATAATACAAGTACTGTATACTGGCGAGTTTTTGTATATGAAGATCCTTCAAAATCAAATGATGAAGTTACTAGAGTTGCCAAACTCATAATGAAAGAAATCATAAAATGTCCTATTCGTTGCATTAAAGAAAAGAAATTAATGGCAGATTTAAAAGCTCAACATATAATAAATGGGATTGAAATGACATTAACTTCTCTTGTTGACAATGACGATGATACGCCTCCGTATTTGCAAGAATACATTGTTGATTGTCATATGAAAAAGGTGAAAAAAATTAAACTCGAAAATATTCCAAGTGATAATGCAATAAAAACTTATTTTGATACTGATTTTTGCCATACTTACACCAAAAGACAAATACAATATCTCTTGGCAAATAAGAGAGTTTTAACCGTTACCCAAGAATTTAAAGAGAACTTAAAACAAACATTTGAAGATAGTTTTAATTATTCATTTGAAATGACAGAACAAGAATTAAAAAATGGAGATATCTTTAAGACCAATTTCATCGTACAACATATGGAAGAACTTGTAAAAAACTTTATGTCTTTAAATGAAGATAACTAACATATTTTTAGCTGATTATATTGAAACGACCCTAACAATATCAATAGCTTTTATTGGTATTGGACTTACACTTTTTACTTTGTTTTATGCTTTTATCGGTAACAAGAAAGATGAACTAAAATCAATTAATGAAAGAATATCTAAAGAAGGAAATTCTATGTCTATTCTTAGAAAAAGGAATAGTGCCATGAAATTTATCAATAAAATGTTATATTTTAATCACTACTCAATATTATTGCTAATCACTTCTTTGATTTCCACTTTTATTACGTTTGTCCTTAAGTTCTGTATAGATTCAATTTTGGAATGTTATTATTTGTATATATTTATAATACTATCTGCATTCCTATTTTTTTCAACAACAATACTTATGTTGTTGATTATAAAAATGCTGCGACATTATAACTCATATACAAATCCCCACTTTTGTAAGAAACTAAAAGGTAAGTAAGTTATAGAACCAATTTGTATTATTGGTACGATGCAAATAAACAATCGAAGTATAAAGCCTAAATATATAGGTCTTTTAATGATTTATGCATATTGGGGTAATATATATAATTCCGATTTTGCCATATACTTCATAAACTTTTCATGCACAGAGATATTAATGTGCCTCCCTCTATAAAACACCCCCTCCCTTTCAATTTCAGGTTGGCATTATATATTGGTAAGTGTTCCACGCTAGAGTAGTGTAACCATTTATACCTCCACCCCAAGAGTGAAGAAAATCAAATTAATCAATTAAAAAACTCATCAATTATGAACTTGAAAACTTACTACCAAAATTTGGAGGTTGCCCAACCTAACAATTCCCTTGAACTCAACCCAGAGTTGATTGAAAAGTTTAAAAATCAGGTGGCGGTATTACCCACTCCCGTTAAAGTTGGTGATGAAATGACCGTTATTGACTTTAAAGGGGAAAACCCTCAACAATTACAACTGGTTTGTGCCTTGGGTGAGGAAGAGGTGAAAGAGATTAAATACACTCAACTAGTCCGTGCGAGCCAGAAAGGGGACATCACGCCAGATGACATTCCCTGTGATCCTGCCATAGAACAGAAACATGGTGACAAGTTACGTTTCATTTACTCTTTCGCCAAGAACATGATGCTAGACCAGCTTATCCTAGCGCTTAAAGGCAAAACCATAGTGCTATGCGGTCAGGTTGAAACTCCTGCCGTTTACGCTGGAACTAAAACAAAGATGCAGATCAAGAAATTCGCCTACTTGGAAGAGTAGTAAAAGATACAGGGACAGGGAGCGCAGTGGATAGGGGAAAGATATTGTTATACCAAAGTGAAGGAAGTATTATCTTTCTAAGCAAGTAGTATAAACAAGAATCTTTCCTCTCCATTGCCAAACCTGATAAACTTACAACTCTCTAAATTTCATTACCATTAATGTATTCAAATTGAAAATCAAGTAAAATAAAGACATGAATGAAGAATTGATAAAAGTGCCAGTAGTGGAACTGGTGTACAGGAATAATACCAAACCTTCTAAAAGGTATAAAATAGTAA
>OGES01002327.1_pt1 | contig 13014 bp, 10 predicted proteins | sample 1570711 | NCBI WGS metagenome assembly OGES01 (sample SAMEA2582133, study PRJEB24529) | metagenome | biome: Human gut stool | place: China | collected 2011 | reverse complement strand
TACCGGGGGTAGTTTGGGGGCCGGATCGATTAATAAGGCTATGGTGAGATGGTTGGAGAAGATTGCGGGGTGGAAGGACGTACAGGTGATTTGGCAATGCGGGAGTTATTATCATAAGGAGCTAGAGGAACAATTGAAGGGACGTATGCCGGAAAACGTGAAGTTTATGCCGTTTTTGAAACGCATGGATTTGGCGTATGCCTGTGCTGATTTGGTGGTGGCAAGAGCGGGTGCGGGTACGATTTCGGAGTTGTGCTTATTAGGGAAAGCCGTGGTGTTGGTACCCTCGCCTAACGTGGCAGAAGATCACCAGACGAAGAATGCCATGGCTCTGGTGAATAAACAAGCTGCTGTGATGGTGAAGGATGCCGAGGTGGTGGAGCGTTTGGGAGAGGTGATGGAACGCCTGTTACAGGATGACGGGGAACGGAAAAGTTTGTCCGAGCATATCCTGACGTTGGCAATGAAGGATTCGGATGAGATGATTGCGAGGGAAATTTTGAAAATAATGTAAAGTGTAGAATGTAAAATTTAGAATTGAATGATCTGCCATTTTAAATTTTAAATTTTAAATTTTAAATTCATAGTATGGATATTAAGAATATAAAGGCAGTGTATTTTGTGGGTATCGGGGGGATTGGAATGAGTGCGTTGGCTCGTTATTTTAAAGTGATGGGTTACGAGGTGGCAGGATATGATCGGACTCTGTCACCGTTGACACGGAAAATGACAGGAGAGGAAAGGTTTGAGATTACTTACGAAGATGACGAGAAGGGGGTTCGGGAGGTTTTCCGAGATAAGGAGCATACGTTGGTGGTATATACCCCGGCGGTTCCGCAGGAAAATCGTATTCTTAGTTTTTTCCGGGATAATGGGTACGCTTTGCATAAGCGGGCAGAGGTGCTGGGATTTTTATCCCATAGTAAAAAAGCGCTTTGCATTGCCGGGACGCATGGAAAGACGACGACCACGACAATGTTAGCTTTTCTATTGAATCGTTCGCACGTGGGATGTAGTGCTTTCCTAGGAGGAATTTCTTCTAATTTCGGTACGAATTTGTTGATTGATAAGGATTCGGATTACATGGTGATCGAGGCGGACGAGTATGATCGTTCCTTTTTGCATTTGCATCCGGAGATTGCGGTAATCACGGCTATGGATGCGGATCATCTGGATATATACGGGACGCACGAGCATTTGATCGAGGCTTTCGAGGAATTTGCCTTGCAGACACGAGGCGAGTTGTTTTTGCGTAAGGGGTTGGAATTGAAGAAAAGAACGATTACCGGGCATTATGCTGCCGGGGAGAAAACGGATTATTATGCCGATCGGTTGCGGGTAGATAATGGGAGCTACTTGTTTGATTATATCGGGAAAGATTTGGAGATAAGAGATTTGAGGATGTGTTTCCCGGGGCGGGTGAACGTGGAGAATGCTACGGCTGCAATCACGGTGGCTTTGTATGTAGGAGTGACGCCGGAAGAGATTCGAGAGGCATTGCCTTTGTTTAAAGGGGTTTCCCGGAGATTTGACGTATATGCGAAGAGTGATCGGTTGATTTATATTGACGATTACGCTCATCATCCGCGGGAGATTGAGGCGTCTCTTTCTTCTATTCGGGAGATGTGGCCGGATAAGAGGTTGACGGTAGCTTTTCAGCCTCATTTGTACTCACGGACAAATGATTTTTACCCGGAGTTTGCGAAGAGTTTGAATCTTGCGGATCAGGTGATCCTGCTGGATATTTATCCGGCACGGGAACAACCGATTCCGGGGGTGACATCAGGGTTGATTGCTGAGCGACTGACGGTGCCATTTGTATGGGTGACGAAGGAAGAGTTTCCGGAGTACGTGAAGGAAAACGTGAAGGAGGGTATTTTTATGACCGTGGGAGCCGGAGATATAGACCGTTTTATTCCGATTTTCACGGAGATGTTTGGAGGGACAGATTGTTGATCAGGGGTACAGGTTTGGATGTAATTGATAAGAGACGAGAATTTGAATTAGAAATTTTAAATTTGTAGGCTGGGAATAGAGATGAAACGCATTTTACCTTACATATTATCTTGCATTTTGCTTGTATACCTGATAATTGTGTTTACCTTTGTGGCGACAAAATCGGGGGAGGTAACATGTAGAGGGGTACGGGTGGCTGTCAAAAATACAGATGTTAACGTGTTTGTCGACGAAGAGGATGTTATGAAGGCGATAAAGAAGGGGTACGGAGACATTATGGACAAAAGTATATTGGCGGTGAATAAAGATAGTTTGGAAAGAGTGCTTGTCAAGAATCCGATGATTAAATCGGCTCAGGTTTACTACAGTTTAGACGGTTATATTCATGTAAATATCCAGCAACGTGAACCTGTTTTGAGAGTACTAACGGGTGAAGGGTATTACGTGGATCGTGACGGGAGAGTGATGCCGTTGTCTTCTAAGTTTACTTCCAGGGTTGTTGTAGCAACCGGTGATATAAATAAGAAATTCGCTTGCGAGAAACTGGGGCCTTTCGCAATGAAATTGAAGAATGAACCATTTTGGGATGCGTATATCGAACAACTGGTTGTGAGGTCGAACGAGGATGTTGTGATGATTCCTAAAGTAGGGGATTTTCGGATTGTGTTGGGAAAGGTGGATGATTGCGAGGTCAGGTTGGAGAAGTTGATATTGTTTCTGAAGGACGGTATCACGAAAAAAGGGTGGAATCGTTATAAGGAGATCAATTTGAAGTTTGACAACCAAGTTGTTTGTGTTAGAAAATAAAAGATTAGATATTATGGGGTTTGTAGCTTCTTTGGATATAGGGTCTGAAAAAATGGTGATGGCTCTCGGAGAAAAGTCCGGGAGTGATTGTCGTTTGGTCGGTGTCATAAGTATAGCCTCACAAGGAGTTAAACGGGGCAAAATTATTGATAAACTTCGGGCAAAAGCGTGTATCCAGCGTTTGTTGGATCGTTTTAAGAGTGAGTATGAGGTTCATATTGATGCTTTGAATGTCGCTTTGAGCGGGGCGTGGGTGAAACAGATTGAAGACCGGGAGAATATCAAGTTTTCCCGTCCGAAGAGTATTGACCAAGGGGATTTGCAGGAGATGGAGAAAAAGTGTCGGAGTGTGGTGGGGGCTGGTGACGAGGAAGTGGTGGATGTCATTCCGTTCGCTTATTACGTGGATAAGGAGAGCGAGGTGAACCCGGTGGGGGTTACGGCAAAACGGTTGGATGTTCATTATCACGTGTATGTGGCAAGGAGTAGTGAGTTGATGGATTTGAGGGATATGTTTGCTAACCTAGGAGTTGATAAGATAGATTTTTATTCGATGGCTGGGGCTGCACAGAAGGCTTTGACCACGGCAGGATCGGATATATTTAATTTCGCTTTGCTTGATTTGGGCGCAGATAGTATCAAAGTGCAAATTTTCCAAGACGGACTTATTTATTTTGACGAGGAATTGCCGTTGGGGTGTAGCACGATTGACGGGGATATAAATACCGCATTTTCGATTAATGACGTGGAGAAGGCGCGCAAGCTGAAAGAAGAGTTCGGTATGGCGTTGCGGGCATCGTGTAAGAACCGGAAGATTATGATTCCCGATACGAAGTATTGTATTGATAGTCATGATTTGGTACATGTGGAGCAATCCCGTTTGGAGGAGTTGTTGGAAGGGGCTATTTTCCAAATGCAGGAAAGTGGTTGTTACGAGGATTTGGATGACGGGATTTTGTTGACTGGAGGCGGTAGTCAGGTGGTCGGGATCGAGGTGTTGTTGTCCAAGCTGTCGGGACATTCGGTAGGATTTGCAAAGGTGACAAGTGTTAAAGCAGATCGGGAGGCTAGTTTGAAGTCCCCGGTGTATTTTACGGCTTTGGGACTGTTGCAGTGTGAACGCCGGGAGGGGAAAAAGCCTAAATCCGGTGGATGGTTTAGTAATTTTTTTAAAGAATAAATGATATAAGACCTTTCAGCTATGCTTAATGAAGATGATTTATTGGTTGTGAATATTCCACCACAAGAAGAATCGATTATCAAGGTGATCGGAGTGGGGGGTGGCGGTAGTAATGCCGTGAACCATATGTGCCGTCAGGGTATTCGGGGCGTAGAGTTCGTGGTGTGTAACACGGATATACAGGCGTTGCGGATTAGTCCCGTGAAGAATCGTATTCAGATCGGTAAGGAGCTTACTGAGGGGCGTGGAGCGGGAAGTTTGCCGGAACGCGGTAAACAGTCGGCTATTGAAAGTCTGGATTATATCAAAACGATATTGGAGCGTAACACGAAAATGGTGTTTATCACGGCAGGTATGGGAGGTGGAACCGGAACTGGTGCCGCACCTATTATTGCCAAACAAGCTCGAGAGTTAGGTATTCTGACTATCGGAATAGTGACGATTCCTTTCAGTTTTGAGGGACGAAAACGGGTGGAGCAAGCTATGGAAGGGGTTGACGAGTTGTCGAATTATGTAGATGCCCTGTTGATTATCTGTAACGAGAAGTTGCGGGATATGTACGGGGATTTGAAGTTGTCGAAAGCGTTCGAGATGGCGGATAACGTGTTGACGATTGCGGCTAAGAGTATAGCGGAGATCATCACGTTAAAGGGGTTCGTGAACGTGGACTTTGCTGATGTGGAGGTGGTGATGCGGAATAGTGGGGTGGCTCTGATGGGTGCCGGGGAATCGGTTGGGGAGAATCGTGCGCTGGAGGCTGCGAAAATGGCATTGGAATCGCCCTTGTTGAATAGTAATGATATTCGGGGGGCATCTAATATATTGTTGAATATGTTGTACGGTAGTAAGGAGATCACGATGGACGAGATTACCTTGATTACCGATTACGTGAAGGAGTTGGTCGGAAATGATGTGGACGTGATCTGGGGTGCTGGTAAGGATGATGCTCTAGGTGATGAGTTGCACGTGGCTGTGATCGCTACCGGGTTTAACGGTTTGCCGATCGAGAGGAAGAAGACGAATATTTCTTTCAAGGTGGAGACGGTGGAAGATTTGGAAATGCAGACAGTGGATGCCCGGAAGTTGGAGGAAGAGGAGCGGATGCGCAAGCAAAAACTGGAGGAAAGTCGTCGGTTACGTCAACAGCGAGGTGAACAGCGGCGAGATATTGGGAAACGTCAACGGGCTATCGTGTTTGACGACGATGATGACGATGAATCGGTTCGGGAAGAGGAGACTCACCGGAAACGGATCGAGGAGTATGACCGGGAGTTTGAACAGGAGAACGGACGCAAACGGGGAAAGAATGAGGTGCCGGATGTGGACAGTTGGTTCAAGCGTAAGCTGGGGAATATGTTCAACGAGGATATGAATAGGGATTCACAAATGTAATAATGGACGATCATGGTAGATGGATTGATAAATTTTAACCAGTTTGAGATTACTACTACTCATATTAAGGTGATCGGAGTCGGAGGTGGTGGCGGTAATGCTGTGGAATACATGTACAGGCAAGGGATCTGTGACGTGGATTTCGTGTTGTGTAATACCGATTCGCAAATATTGGAACATAGTCCTATTCCGACCATTATTCAATTGGGGAAGACCCTGACTGAAGGACGGGGAGCGGGGAACCGACCGGAAATCGGAGAGGCTGCCGCTAACGAGAGTATTGATGATATAAAAGCGTTGTTGAGTACCAATACGAAGATGGTGTTTATCACGGCAGCAATGGGGGGGGGTACCGGGACTGGTGCGGCACCCGTGATTGCCAAGGTTGCCAAGGATATGGGTATTCTGACTGTTGGTATTGTTACGATACCTTCCCGTTTCGAGGGGCCGAAACGTTTGGATCAGGCTCGTGAAGGGGTAAAAAGATTAAAAGAACACGTGGATTCTTTGATTATCATAGATAATGAAAAGATACAACGGATATTCGGGTCGCAGACATTGTCGAGTGCATTTGCCAAGGCTAACGACGTGTTGAATATTGCTGCCAAGGGTATTGCGGAGATTATCACGTTACCGGGATATATAAACGTCGACTTTGCTGACGTGAGAACGGTGATGACGGATAGTGGAATTGCTATTATGGGTGCGGCGAAAGCCTCCGGTGAAGACCGGGCCAAGCGGGTGATTGCCGAGGCTTTGAATAGCCCTCTGCTGAATAAGAGCGATATATTGGGAGCCAGTGACATCTTGTTGAATATTACATCCGGGACGGATGAGATTACGATGGATGAGATGAGTGAAATCACGAATTACGTGATTAAGGAAGTAGGTGATAATGCAGCTATAATCTGGGGGGTGGGAACCGATGAGGCGTTGGAAGACGCAATTTCCGTGACGGTAATTGCTACCGGCTTTCCCATGGAGGACGTGGAAAACACATTCACGAAACCCTTGAAGGGAGTTGCGTCCGTAAATGATATTTCGGAGGAGGCGGTGGATGCTGCCCGTACGAAGAAAATCAAGGACGGGGTAAAGGATTACGTACAGGTCATTTTAAAGGAATCGGAGGTTGTGCTTCAACCGGATCTGTCACCCGAAAAAGTAGAAGAATTGGCAACGACTCCGGCGTATACACGGAGACATTTAAAAATAGACAGACCCTAGCGATTTAGTGATTTAATGATAATGATTTAGCGATTACGTGATTTCTGGTTATAAGTAGAGGTGTTAGCCTCGTGGGGAGGAATCTAAAATCAAAAATCACTAAATCCGAAATTGTAAGGGGGTAATTTAAAACAGTTTAATGGAAAAATTTAGAGAATTAGGATTAGACGGGGAAATTCTTAAAGGAATTGCAGATTTAGGGTTTGAAACACCGAGTCCGGTACAAGAAAAGGCCATCCCTGTTATTTTGGGCGAAGAAAATGATTTGGTTGTGTTAGCCCAGACCGGGACGGGAAAAACTGCGGCTTTCGGATTGCCGTTATTGCAGAAAATAAATCCGGAATGGAATAGCGTGCAGATATTGGTTCTGAGTCCCACACGTGAGTTGTGTATGCAGATCGGGAGTGACTTGAAAAAATATTCAAAGTATCTTCCGGATATTCGTGTGACCTGTGTGTACGGGGGTACGGATATTAGAAGGCAAATGAAAGAGTTACAGAAGGGGGTACACGTGGTTGTGGCCACTCCGGGACGTTTGGTTGACTTGTTGAACCGGAAGGCATTGAATATCGAGACCGTGTTTGCTGTCGTGCTGGATGAGGCCGACGAGATGTTGAACATGGGATTCCAGGAAGATCTGGACTTTATCTTGAGTAACACGCCTAAGGATAAAAATACATATTTGTTTTCGGCGACAATGCCGAAAGAGGTAGAGCGGATTGCTCGGAATTATCTGGTGAACCAGAAGGAGATTTCCGTGGGTAAGAAGAATCAGGGTGCAGACACGGTGTCTCATCAATATTATATGGTTCGTGCGAAAGATTGTTACGAGACGTTACGTCGAATTGTGGATTGCTCTCCCAGTATGTACGCTATTATTTTTACCCGAACGAAGAATGATGCGCAGGATATAGCGAAACATTTGCAGCGTGACGGAATTGATTGCGATGCATTACATGGGGATCTGAGTCAAGCACAGCGGGATAACGTGATGAACGCTTTCCGGGCGAAACGATTGAAAGTGTTGGTGGCAACCGATGTGGCAGCCCGTGGGTTGGATGTGGATTGCTTGACGCACGTGATCAATTACAATTTGCCGGAAGACGTGGAGAGTTACACGCATCGTAGCGGTAGAACGGGACGTGCAGGAAAGGAAGGAATCTCTATTGCGATTATTCACTCGAAAGAGAAAGGGAAATTGCGTCGGATTGAAGGTATCTTGAAAAAGAAGTTCGAGTACAAGCAAGTTCCTGTAGGTGAGGAGATTTGCCGGGCTCAGTTGGCATTCTATGCAGATAAGATTTTAGCATCGGAGGATCAAGAGGATATGGATCTGTATGCTCCGGATGTGTACGAAAAGTTCGCAGAGCTGACGAAAGAAGAGTTGATTCAACATTTGGTATCCTACGAGTTCGGTAAGCTACTGAAGAAGTATAAGAATACAGCTGATTTGAATATTAGCGAGGATGACCGTGGAGGTCGTTCAGAGCGAGGTGAACGTGGTGATCGGGGTGATAGGCGTGATCGTCGGGGACGTGGAGAAGAGACTGTGTACAGCACGTTTATGCTGAATGTCGGTCGGGAAGATGGGCTGACACCTCGTGATTTGATGGGCTTGATTAATAAATATTCTCGTCGTCGGGGGATTGGTGTTGGAGGTATTCGTATTTTTGATACAGATACTAAATTCGAGATTGACGAGGAGAGTGCATCTGATTTCGCCGTAGATTTCAGCAAGGTTCTCTTTAATGGTATTCCATTGGAGATAAAGGCTATCCCGACTCGGGATAATGGACGTCGTCGGGATGATCGAAGTCGAGGCGGCTTTTCCGGAAGACGGGAACGTCGTGATCGGGACAAACGAGATAGCCGAGGTGGCGGACGTCGGGAAGAAAAGAGTGGTGGAAAGAGAAGAGGAAGACCGGGAAGTGATCCGAAAAAGCCGAGAAATTTCAATAGATCGTCTTCTCGCGACTAGAAAATAATTTGTACATTTGAACATGGGAAGTGTAAAGTTTACTTTACATTTTCACATGTTCAATGTTTATATATTCAAATTGAAAAATGATGGAAATTAAGAGTGCCAATTTTGTGATAAGTAACACGGATGTGAAGAAGTGTCCGGATCCGGATCGACACGAATATGCGTTTATCGGGAGATCGAACGTGGGGAAATCTTCGTTGATTAATATGTTGACGAATTACAGTAAACTGGCCAAGACATCCAGCAGTCCGGGAAAGACACAGTTGATCAATCATTTTTTGATTAATGATGAATGGTATCTGGTGGATTTACCCGGATACGGGTATGCCAGAACATCTAAATCTCAGCGAGGACAATTCAGTTCTATGATAAAGAATTACATTTTAAAACGGGAGAACATGGTATGTCTTTTCGTGTTGATTGACAGCCGGCACGATCCATTGAAGATAGACCTTGATTTCATGGAGTGGCTGGGAGAGAATGGGGTGCCTTTTGTTATGGTCTTCACGAAGGCTGATAAGTTGACGACCACGGAACGAATGAATTGTATTGCCAAGTATCAGGAAAAGATGAAAGATACATGGGAAAGTATGCCCATGGCGTTTATTACTTCTGCTGAAACGAAATTGGGACGAGTGGAGTTGTTGTCTTATATTTCTGAGTTGAATAGATTAGAACTGGAATAATTAGGTTGTAAATTTTAGATTGTAGATTTCGGTACAGAAGGCTAATGTTTGGGAGTCTTTTAATCTGAAATCATAAATTGTAAGTCACAATTAACATGGAGGCTATTGGATTATACCAATTGAATAGTTTGGTGAAACGGGAGTTAAAGAATCGTTTCCCGGATAGTTTTTTGGTGATAGCCGAGATTGCTGATGTGAAAGAAAATCGATCTGGGCATTGTTATCTGGAGTTGGTAGAGAAGAGGGAGGAAGATGATGCGGTGATTGCCACAGCTCGGGCTACGATATGGGCGTTTACCTATCGGATTCTAAGGCCTTATTTTGAAACAACCACGGGAAAATCTTTACAGAAAGGGATCAAGGTACTAGTTCGTGCGGAGATCGTTTTTCATGAGTTGTACGGGTATTCCTTAAATATAAAAGATATTGATCCGACTTTCACGGTTGGAGATCTGGAGCGGAAACGTAAAGAGATTATTGATCGATTGACGCAAGAGGGGGTAATTGATATGAATCGGGAACTGGAATTTCCGATGTTGCCGAAGACTGTGGCTATTATATCTTCTCCTACGGCTGCCGGGTATGGTGATTTCGTGGATCAGTTACATCGTAATGTTTACGGGTATGCTTTTCATACCAAGTTGTTTCCTGCCGTTATGCAGGGGGAGAAAACAACAGAATCTATTATTGCTGCCTTGGAAAGAATTTACGAGTATGAATCACTTTTTGATGTGGTGGTGATTATTCGAGGGGGTGGTTCACAAACGGATTTGGGTAGTTTTGATTCCTACGAGCTGGCTGCTAACGTGGCGCAGTTTCCTATTCCTATTCTTGCAGGTATTGGACATGAACGAGATGAAACGATCGTGGACCGGGTGGCTTATCGGAGTGTGAAGACACCAACGGCAGCGGCGGCTTTTTTGATCGAGTGCTTTAACGAGGTGGATAGTGTATTGGAGGACGCTAAGGAAACCTTGGTGAGAGAAACCAGAAGAATTTTGCAAGAAGAAAGAACTCGTCAGGTAGTACGAATCACAGAGTTCAAGCAATTTACCCGTCTGTTTTTAGAGGGGCAGGCAAATAATTTGACCTTGTCGTCCCAGAGAGTAGAACATGCCTCAAGGCTTTTTGTACAGAATCGGATTAATGGATTGAATCAATTGAAAATGAGGGTAGAAGGGATGGTTGGGGCCTTGTTTGAGCGTCAGAGGAATCGTTTGGACGATATGCAAAAGACGATGGTACATAAAACAACAGAATTGTTTACGGCTAATCGTTATTTTCTGGAGTTGGTAGAAACGAAAATGAAGTATGTTGATCCGAAAAATATACTGGAAAAAGGGTTCTCTATTACTCGTGTCAACGGAAAGGCGGTTCGGGAGACGAATCGTGTGAAGAAAGGGGATGTGCTTGAAACAGAGTTGTTCAAGGGAGTTATTCGAAGTGAAATTAAAGATATTGAAACAAACATCTAATATATAATCGATTATGGAAGAAAAATTGACATATAAATCCGCTATGGAGGAGATAGAAAGTTTGGTGAAGTTGTTGGAAGAAAATAAGTTGGATGTGGATGAGTTGAGCGAGAAAGTAAAACGGATGGCGGTACTTGTTGAGTTTTGTAAGGGCAAATTACATCGGACGGAAGAGGATGTAAATAATGTGTTGAAATCAATTACCGAGTGATGAAATCCGGCTGGCTGTTTTTTTTCATGCTGATTTCGATGGCCTCTGCATTAGGGCAAATTCGAACAGCGGGACGAAATTTGTGGGGAAGGGATGAAGTAAAACATGCAGCGATAGGGGTTTGCGTGAAGAACGTGGAGACGGGTCAAATTGTGTATGAGCATAACCCGCAGATGGCATTGCGTCCGGCCTCCGTGATTAAGTTGCTTTCTTCTGCGTTAGCATTAAAACGGGAAGGGGATTCTTTAACTTACACAACAAAGTTTTTTTACACCGGGGAGATTGATGAGGGGAGACTTTTTGGAAACATTGTTATACAGGCGGGAGGTGATCCAACATTAGATTCAAAGTATTTTCCCAAAGCGTGTTTTATAGATAGTCTTGTTTCTAAAGTTGTGAATTTGGGGGTCAAGCGAATTCATGGAAATATTATTGTAGAGACAGAGGGAGAACCAGCCAGTATTCCAGGGTCTTGGCCGTGGGAAGATGTGGCAAATTATTACGGGGCTCTCTATCATTCATTTAATTACCGGGATAATACGTATACGATAAACTTGAAATCAGGAAAACCTGGTACTCAAACCAAGATCGTGTCTGTTGTGCCTTCTGTTCCGGGGATAAAATTGCGGAACGAAGTGATGGCCTCTGCCAAGAATGCGAATGATGCGTGGATATATGGGGGGCCGGAGGCAGCGACGTTATTAATTCAGGGGATGATTCCAGCCAATCGTTCTTCTTTTGCGGTGAAGGGAGCTATGCATCATCCGGATGCTTGTTTTAGAGCTGAACTGGAAAAACGATTGAAGGAGAAAGGAGTTTTGTTGGATAAACAAAGGATAGAGGAGGGAGAACGTCATGCATTGTTGTCTATGGATTCTCCTTTTTTGAAAGATATTGTTTATTATACTAATAAGAATAGCGTTAATCTTTTCGCTGAGGCTTTGGGCGAATTGATCAGTCCGACAGATTACGCAAGAACGGTAAAGGTAGAATTAAGTCACATCGGGATAGATTCATGTGGAATTGCGTTGAAAGATGCCAGTGGTTTATCGCCGGCAAATGCTGTTCCGGCGGAGGTGTTCACGGATTTATTGATTTGGGCAAAGGGGCATTTAAGTGATGCTTTTGTTTCCTCATTACCACGGGGAAATGTGGATTGGGGATTACGAGTTTATTCCGATCATCCGGTTTTACGAGAGAATGTTATTGCTAAGACCGGCTCTATGTCCGGAGTCCGGGCTCTGGCTGGATACTTAAAAAATCAGAAGGGAGAAACGTTAGCTTTTACAATTCTTGTGAATAATTACGTGGGGGATCCCGTAAAGGTACAGGAGATTATTAGGGATTTATTGAAAGATATAGCAGATAAATGAAAAAAAACGGCATCTTGCCGTTTTTTTTTCTAAAATATATAGAAAGGATTATTCATTCTTGAACTGATCATCTCCGAATGCTAACATCGGAAAAGTGATAAAGGGAAAGAAAATAGTTGCAATGGTAAATCCAATACCTTTTCCGAATTTTTCCAAGAATTCTTTTAAAGCTATGATAGAGAAGATGATGTTTGCAATCGGAACAAAAATCATGATCAAAAGCCACCACCACGGTCTGTTAATGATTTGGAGCATTACGTAAAGATTGTAAATAGGGATAATACCTTCCCAACCTTGTCTTCCTGCTTTTTCGTACACTTTCCACATAGAAACAAGCAATAATACGACAATAAGCAAGTAAATGATAGATACTAACATAGTTCTGATTTTTTAGTTAAACATTTATAAGTAAACTCGTTTTTTCCTTTCGTGTACACACAGCATTTTGCTCACAAATGTATAAAAATCTATACGATTGTCAAAGTTTTTCTTCTATTATCTGTGTTTTACTGTTAAAGCTTTTATTATCTGTTTTTTTAGACAATGCGTGTTATTTATGGGCGATTTTATCGAATTTTACGTGGCGGATTCCGGGTGTGGAATTCCTAAAGATAAAGTACCTACAATCTTTGATCGTTTCACAAAATTGAATACCTTTGCGCAAGGCTCTGATTTAGGATTGGCGATATGTAAAATGCTTGTAGAGAAAATGGGAGGGAACATATT
>OGES01002324.1_pt1 | contig 13026 bp, 7 predicted proteins | sample 1570711 | NCBI WGS metagenome assembly OGES01 (sample SAMEA2582133, study PRJEB24529) | metagenome | biome: Human gut stool | place: China | collected 2011 | reverse complement strand
AGGATATCTTGTAACAGAGGTGCTTGATAAGGTTGCGCCACGATTGCAGCAGCGTGAGCCAGTGGCTCGTGGTCGCGGCGTTGATGAACGGCGCCTGGAAATCGGCCGTATGGTGCCGCACGTCCTGAAACGAGGAGAGAATCAGGTGGTCGAAATACAACTCGCCCCGTTCGACGCCCTCCGCCGTGACGACCAGTTCGTCCATCCCCTCCTCGGGCCGGCCCTGCATGTCGCGGTCGAAAGCCACCCATGCCCCGCGCCAGCCGGTGAACTCCAGTCCGTAGTCGAACCACGCGCAGGTGCGCCCCTCCTTGCGGAACTCGAAACGCAGTTTCCCGTCGAGCGCCTTCGGGGCGTAGACCCAGAACACGAAGGTCGAAACGGAGGTCTCCCTGGGATTGGGATTTTCCGACAGGTAACCCACCGGGGATTCGATGCGCACCCGGGCGCCCGCCCGCGACCATTGCCAGCGGAGCGCGTGGGCGCCGTGCTTATAATGGTCGCCCGAGACGGACAGCGACGAGCCTTCCGACGCAGTGAAAGGCGCCGCAGACTCCTCGAACGAAAGAATCCGCGCATCGGCGACCTCCCGCACCGACTGCGCCGGTGCGGCCCACGACCACACCGACGCAGCGGCGAGAAACAACAGTTTATACATGGGCATCCGGTTTAAAACAAAGGTTCGCCCGCCTCCAAGCGGCCCTTGCGGATCAGTGCCTCAAGGAAATAGTAATCTGCGTAGTTCAGCGGCACGTCGATATTGCTGCCGTGCGGGATGCTGCCCACGGAGTGCATCAGCAGGAACCCACCGTTGCCGCCCACCGGAGCGCGGTAGGCCGGCGACGAGAGCGACTCGACGATCCGGTCGGCCTTCTGCTTATACAGCCCGTCCCCCGTATAGGTGTACATTTCGTAGAACGCCGAAGCGATGATGGCCGCCGTCGAGACGTCGCGCGGTTCATTGGGAATGTTCGGCGCATCGTAGTCCCAGTAGGGAACCAGGTCGGCGGGCATGTTCTTGTCGTCGAGCATGAAACCGGCCACCTTCCGCGCATGGTCGAGGTAGCGTTTGTCGCCCGTGTAACGGTAGCAGGCCGTATAGCCGTAGACGGCCCATGCCTGTCCGCGCGCCCACGCCGAATCGTCGGCATAGCCCTGCGCCGTGCAGCGTCCGCGCACGTCGCCCGTCGTCAGGTCGTAGTCCACGACGTGATAGCAGCTGTAATCGTCGCGGAAGTGCTCCTTCATCGTTCGGTCGGCATGCTTCACCGCGATATTATAATAGGTGCTGTCGCCCGAAAACTCCGTGGCCTTGAACATCAGTTCGAGATTCATCATGTTGTCGATGATCACCGGGCACTGCCAGCCGCGCTCGCCCTGCCAGCCGCGGTCGGCGTCCCACGACTGGATGACGCCCGGCACCGGCCGGAAACGCGTCGCGAGCGACTTGGCCGTCTGGACGATCACATCCTCGTAGCCGGGTATGTTTTTCAGCCGCAGTCCGTTGCCGTAGCTGTCGTAGACCATGAAGCCCACGTCGTGATGCCATTGCAGGTACTGCACCGAATCGAGGATCTCGGTATGCTTCCGTGCGCGCGCGGCCCATGTCTCGTCGCCCGTCAGTTCGTACATGTACCACAGCGTCCCGGCGAAGAAACCGCTCACCCAGTCGTCGACGGGCACGTAGTCGATCCGCCCGTTCTTCCAGGTCGAGGGGATGCGGATCACACCGCCCGTCTCGCTCGAATCGGCCAGCATGCCGATCTGCTTTTCGGCGACGGCGATGTTTTCGTCAATGATCGAAGCGCGCTTCGAAGGCTGCGAGCAGGCGGAAGTCCCTGCCAGGAGGAGCACGACGGTCGCATATTTAAATAAGGTCTTCATAAATTAGGTGATTAACATGATTATTTTGGTAAACCAAACCAGCTTTTCGGACAAAGGTAAAGTTTTTTTCGGACTTGCAACATATTTTAATAATCTTTTCTGATGAATGTAAAATTTTTATTATTTTCTCTTTGAAAAATTTTGGCGAACCAATTTCTTTATTTATTTTTGACCAAATATGAATCTATGAAAAATATGTTAAAACAAGCTGTACCAGCGATTTGGATACTATTCAGCACGCTTTGGGGCCAGCATGCCGCTGCGGCAATCGACGCCAAAATCAGTTTCGAAACGGAAATTCCCAAGGCTTTTGTATGCGGCGAAAACAGCACGGCCGAATTGAGCGGCCTCCACTACAAGGACGGGAACCGTTCGCTGCGCTGGTCGTGGAGCGCGCCGTCGACGCTCCGCTTCAACGACTTCGGACAGCTGATGCGCTCGCTGCGGGTCAAGGGCGCGGGCGTCATGCTCTGGATCTACAACCCCAGGGCCGTCGACGCCGACATGCGATTCTCGTTCGAGACGCCCACCGGCGAAGTCCCCTACCGGTTCGATTTCCACATGGATTTCACGGGCTGGCGCGCCTGCTGGATCAAGTACAACGACATGCCGGGCGACCACGCCTCGCAGCAGGTATCCCGGCTGACGATCTCGACGCCCGCCGGGGTCGAAAGCGGCGAGCTGTTCCTCGACCGCCTGACCTTCTCCGAGGTCAAGCTCCACGACCAGATCACCCCCGACAAGCAGATTCCTGGCAACAACTGCAATCTCTCTCGCGAATTGTGGCACTGGGCGCGCCTCTGGGAGTGGGAGCAGTACGAATACGAAGAGCCGCTGCGCGACGTCACGCCCGCAGAAAAGGCCCAGCTCGACGCCGTGAAATCGCGCATCGAAAGCATCATCGCGGCCAACATGTCGAGCGCCAACTACATCAACGGCACGATCATCCCGCGCGCCCGGGCGACCTTCGAAAAGGCCGCGATCCGCCGCACCGACGACGGCGGGATCATCGGCGCCCCGCTGCTCTCGAACGACGAGTGCAACCGCCCGAAAGGCGAACTGCGCCTGGACGACATCGAGAACATGCTCAACGCCTTCGCGCTGAACATCCATATCAACAACGATCCGAAATACGACGACGATTTCTTTCTGGTGATGGACCACGCCATCGACCAGGGCTTCGCCTTCGGCCACGGCAACGGAACCAACCACCACTACGGCTACAACATACGCAAGATCTACGACGCCATGTGGCTCATGCGCGACAAGATCGCCGCACGCGGCAAGACCGACGAATACGTCAAGGTGCTGGCCTACTGGAGCGGCCTGGCGGAGACCCGCAAACCCTACGTCTACGGCCGCGACGAGCTGCTCGACTCGTGGCACACGCTGCTCATCCCCAAGATCGTCAGCGCGCTGATGCTGCCTGACGAGGCCGAACAGTACCGCGCCATGAAGAGCCTCGGCGTATGGCTCTCGGGGAGCCTCGGCTTCACGCCGGGCACCATCGGCGGCATCAAGCCCGACGGCACGACCTTCCACCACGGCGGCTTCTACCCCGCCTACTCGACCGGCGCGTTCGCCATGATCGGCTACTTCTGCAAAGCAACCCGGGGAACGGATTTCACCCTCTCGGAGCAGGCGCGCCGCAACTTCAAGCTGGCGCTGATGACCATGGCCAGCTACACCGATCTGCGCGACTGGGGCCTCGGCCTGGCCGGCCGCCATCCCTTCGGCAAGAACGGCCGCATCCCCGACGCCGACGTCAACGCATTCGGTTATCTGGCCGCGCTGGGCGACCTGACGGGCAGCGGCAAGGGCGCGGACCCCGAACTGGCGGGCGCCTACCTGCGCCTGAAAGGCACGGACAAGGAGTTGAACAGCCTCTTCAGGAAAGAGGGGATTTCGGCGGGTCCCACGCCCTCGGGATTCTTCGTCTATAACTACGGGGCCGCGGGCATCCACCGCCGCGGCGACTGGATGGTGACGCTCAAAGCATTCAACACCGATGTCTGGGGATCGGAGATTTATATCAAGGACAACCGCTACGGACGCTACCAGAGCTACGGTTCGGCGCCGATCATCGGTTCGGGCAATCCCGTCTCGGCCGCGGCGAGCGGATTCGTGCAGGAGGGCTGGGACTGGAACCGCGTGCCGGGCGCCACGACCATCCATCTGCCCTACCCCGAACTGGAAAGCCCGCTGCCGGGGACGCTCATGGAGCGCAACCCCGAGCGCTTCTCGGGCGCCTCGTCGCTCGAAGGCCGCAACGGCATACTGGCCCTGCATTTCGTCGAAAAGGACCGCAAGAACTTCACCCCCGGGGCCACGGCATACAAATCCGTCTTCTGCTTCGACAACCGGATGGTCTTCCTCGGCAGCGGCATCGACAACGACAACCAGGCATACCCCACCGAAACGACGCTTTTCCAGCTGCGGATGGACAGCCCGGCCGAACAGATAGAAGTCGACGGCGAGCTTTACGACGCTTTCCCGCTCAACCTTTCCAAGGGAGGCGAGCGGCTGGCGCTCTCCGACACGAAGGGCAATTTCTACGTGGTGAAGAACGCCGCAGCGGTGATCACCAAAAAGGAGCAGACCTCGCCCAACGACAAGACCCGCGCACCCCAGACGGGCAACTTCGCCACGGCCTGGATCGACCACGGCCGCGCCCCCAAGCAGGCCGCCTACGAATATGCGGTCTACATCCAGCCCACGAACAAGGAGATCACGCGCCTGATCAAGAAAGACGGCTACGAAGTGCTGCGCCGGGACAACACGGCCCACGTCGTGAAGGACCTCGCCACGGGCATCACGGGCTACGTCTGCTTCGGGGAATACACGGGCCAGGGGCTTGTGCGCAAAGCGACCGGAGAGTCGATCGTCATGGAGCGCACCGACACGGACGGACAGGTCGTGATGAGCGTCTGCACGCCCGACCTCGGCCTCACGGAGAAGACCTACACCACGCGTCAGGAGAGCCGCCCCATCGAAAAAGAGGTGCTTTTGGACGGCGCATGGGAGCTTGCCGCACAATATCCCGGCGTGGAGGCCGTTTCCCACGACACCGGAACGCTGCTGAAGATAACCTGCCGCCACGGACAGCCCGTGGAGTTCCGGCTCAAGAAGAAATAACCATTTTCACCCACAACCTGATTTATTTATGAAAAAAGCACTTAAACGCATGGCCGCGGCAGCGCTGGTGACCCTATCGATACTCCGGGGGGGGGACGCCTTTGCGCAGAACGCCGTGGACGGACGCGTGGTTGACGCCAACGGTGCACCGCTGGTGGGCGTAACCGTCCTGATCAAGGGGACGCAGTCGGGAACGGCCACGGGCGCCAACGGCAGCTACTCGATCAAGGCCCGGGAGGACCAGACGCTGGTCTTCTCCTATCTGGGCTACACGACCGTCGAGGAGTATGTCGGCAAACGCACGGCGATCAACGTCAAGATGACCGAAGAGGCGTCGCAGATCGGCGCCGTCGAGATCGTCAACATCGGCTACGGAACCACCACGCGGCGCGACCTCACCGGCTCGGTGGCCAAGGCCGACCTGGGAACGATGATGAAGGCCAACGTCACCAACTTCGACCAGGCGCTGGGCGGACGCATCGCCGGCGTGGTCGTCACCACGGGCGACGGCTCGCTGGGCGCCGAAGCCAATATCACCATCCGCGGAAACAACTCGCTCACGCAGAGCAACGCCCCGCTCTACATCATCGACGGATTCCCGTCCGAAGGGTCGTTCGCCGCGTCGATCAACCCCGCCGACATCGAGTCGATCGACGTGCTGAAAGACGCTTCGGCGACCGCCATCTACGGAGCGCGCGGAGCCAACGGCGTCATCGTGATCAACACCAAACGCGGCAACGAGGGCAAGCCCACGGTGAACTTCAGCGCCTCGTTCTCCCTGAACAAGATCGCCAACAAGGCCGACCTGATGGACTCCTACGAATTCGTCCGGCTTCAGAGCGAACTGATCAGCGAGGAGACGATGAACAAGAGCTATTTCAGCGAGGGACTGACGCTCGACGACTACCGCCACATCCCGGGCATCGACTGGCAGGACCAGCTCTACCGCACGGCTTTCCAGCAGAACTACAACGTCTCGCTCTCGGGCGGCAACAAGGAGGGGCTGCGCTACAACGTGGGCTTCTCGGCGCTCGACCAGGACGGCATCATCATCCGTTCGAACTTCCAGCGCTACCAGGGCAAGGCCAACTTCACGCTGCCCATCTCGAAAAAACTCACGCTGAACGCCAACGCCAACTATTCGCGCACGGCGACCAACGGCGTGACCCCCACCACGGCGCAGACCACCTCGTCGTCGTCGGGCTGGCTGATGTACTCGGTCTGGGGCTACCGCCCCGTAACGCCTCCCGGGCAGGACATCCTCGACTCGATGCTCGACGAAGCCGTAGACGGATCGAACGACTACCGCTTCAACCCGGTGAAGACCGCCAAGAACGAATACCGCAAGACGCTGGTGGACTACCTCAACGCCAACCTGGCGCTGACGTGGAAGATCACCCCCGACCTGACGTTCAAGACCACGGGCGGCTACGTCCTGAACAAACGCCGCCGCGAGGAGTTCAACGGCAGCGAGACCTACACGGGCTACGCCGGCTCGCCCAGCGGCAAGGGCGTCAACGGCGCCATCTACTGGACCGACCAGACGAGCTGGTCGAACGAAAACACGCTCAACTACAAGAAGCGCCTGGGGCGCAGCCACAACCTCGACCTGATGGCGGGACTCTCGCTCCAGGGGCAGAAGAACACCTACGACGGCGTTGCGTCGACGCAGATCACCTCCGAGGAGCTGGGCATCGCGGGCATCCACACAGGCAACTACCAGAAGGTCCAGAGCAACTACTACGACTGGCGGATGATGTCGGCCTTCCTGCGCGCCAACTACAATTTCCGCTACAAATACTACCTGACCTTCTCATTCCGCGCCGACGGCTCGTCGAAATTCCCCTCCGACAACCGCTGGGGCTACTTCCCCTCGGCCGGCCTTTCGTGGAACTTCAACCGCGAGAATCTGCTGAAGAAGAGCGAGTGGATGAGCAACGGCAAGTTGCGCCTCTCGTGGGGCCTGACGGGCAACAACCGCACGCAGACCCCCTATGACTTCTATTCGCAGATCACCGTCAACCCGGGTTCGGGCAACTCGCTCGACTATGTGTTCGGCGGCGAGCGCGTGCCGGGCTACTACGTCTCGAACATGGCCAACGAGCGGCTCAAGTGGGAGACCACCGAGCAGTGGAACGCGGGTCTCGACCTCGGGTTCTTCGAGGACCGCATCAAGGTGACGGCCGACTGGTACGACAAGGTGACGCGCGACCTGCTGCTCTACGCCCTGCTGCCCGCCTCGTCGGGCTTCGAACAGGGGATGCTCAACATCGGCAAGATCCGCAACCGCGGCTTCGAGCTGACGCTCGAAACGGTGAACGTCAAGACCCGTCAGTTCCAGTGGTCCACGTCGTTCAACATCGCCTTCAACCGCAACCGGATTCTCGGGCTGGTCGACGGACAGAACACGCTCCAGAGTTCCGTATCGTGGGAGACGCGCTTCAACTCGCAGTTCCCCTACATCTCGCAGGTGGGCAAGCCCACGGGCATGATGTACGGCTTCATCTACGACGGGACCTACAAGGCCGAGGATTTCGACGACAAGGGCAACCTCGTCAGCGGCGTTCCCTCGTTCAAGGGCAACGCGATGCAGCCGGGCGACATGAAATACCGCGACATGAACGGCGACGGCGTCATCGACGACTACGACCGCACGATCATCGGCTGCGGACAGCCCCTCAACACGGGCGGCTTCGGCAACAACTTCAACTGGAAGAATTTCGACCTGAACATCTTCTTCGCGTGGAGCTACGGCAACGACGTGCTGAACGCCAACCGGCTGGTCTTCGAATCGGGATGGAGGAGCCAGACCAACCAGCTGGCCTCCTACGCCGACCGCTGGTCGCCGGAGAATCCCGCGTCGAACATTCCGCGCGTGAACGCCGTCGGCCGCGAGGAGTACTCGTCGCGCGTGATCGAGGACGGTTCGTTCCTGCGGCTGAAGAACGTCTCGCTGGGCTACACGCTGCCGAGCCGTTCGCTGCGCAAGGCGGGCATCAGCCAGATGCGCGTCTACGTCTCGGCCGACAACATCTGGACCCTGACGGGTTACAGCGGTCCCGACCCCGAGGTATCGACCCGCAACTCGGTGCTGACGCCCGGATTCGACTGGTCGGCATATCCCCGCGCATTCGGCTTCACGGCCGGCGTAAACCTCACATTCTAACGGTTTAAACGCAACATTACGCCATGAAAATCAAAAGCATATTGAAACTGGGAACGCTGGCGCTGCTCACCGCCGCCCTTCCGGCGTGCAGCTTCCTCGACACCGATCCGCAGATCATCCCCGACGACGGCTACTACAACAGCGAACAAAAGCTGATCTACGGTCTGGCGGGCGTCTACGGCGTGCTGAACAGCGAAGCGCTCTACGGCAACTACTACTCGCTGCAAATCGCCAACGCCGACGACCTCTGCTACTTCAACAACTACAACAACAGCGAATCGCGTCCCGACCGCTACAACCACAGCGCCGGCACGGCGGCGATCTACGACACCTGGTCGAAGCTCTACGAAGGCATCAAGAACGCCAACCGCTACATCGAGGCCGTCGAAAAGACGGAGATCGACCCCGGGAAACTTTCGGTGGACATCGGGCTTTACATCGCCGAAGCGCGGTTCCTGCGCGCCTACTACCACTTCCTGCTGGCGCAGGCGTGGGGCGATATGCCCCTGCGCGTCAAAGCGACCACCTCGCCCAACCCCAACGACGTGCAGATGGCCGCAACGCCGCAGGAGCAGGTGCTCAAATGGTGCGCCGACGAGATCGAAGCCACGATTCCCGACCTCTACGAGCCCATCGACAACACCCCCTCGCGCGTCAGCCAGACCGTCGCCCAGGGCATTCTGGCCCGCGTCTATCTCTTCATGGCCGGCGAGAGCGTCAAGCAGATCGACGGACTGGATAAAAAGGAGATGTACCGCCGCGCCGCCTACTGGGCCAACGAGGTGATCGCCTCGCACAAGCACGACCTGAACGAGAGCTACGAGGAGATCTTCATCAACATGATCCGCGACCAGTACGACACGCAGTTCCACGAATCAATGTGGGAGGCCGAATTCCTCGGCGACCGCACCAGTGCGACCGACTGGACGAACGGCCGCATCGGCGACCTGATCGGCCTGCGGTCGCAGTCGGGAACGACCAACTACTCGGAGTGGGCCTGCAACTACTCCTACGGCTACTACAACGGCTCCTACACCCTCTGGCAGCTCTACTGGGAGAACGACCGCACGGCAGACGAAACGGCCAGCGCCACGGTCATCGACAAGCGGCTGACGTGGAACCTGCCGGGCTACAACTACCGCGGAATGAACAACCAGAAAATCTCGTACAAGAACAAGGCGGGCGAGACCGTGACGCGCTACTTGCAACAGACGCAGAGCATGTTCAAGACGCCGTGGGTCTACAACAACAATTTCGCCATGCCCGACATCGAGGGGCTGGACCAGACGATCGAGGACGCGTTCGACCCCGCCGATCTGGTTTACGACCCGACGGTGATGTGCGCCGTCCGCAACGCCGGCAAATGGCGCCGCGAGACGGTCTACGAGAAACAGATGTCGGCCAAGAGCCTCTACACGACGATCAACTTCCCGATCCTTCGCTACGCCGACGTGCTGCTGATGTACGCCGAGGCGATCAACGAATACGCCGGGGCGCCGGACGACCAGGCCAAGGAGGCCATCCGGGAAATCCGCAAACGCGCGGGCGTCAAGACCGACGAGAGCCTGCTGGGCGACTACCGTTCGTTCCGTGACCTGGTGCGCAACGAGCGCGGACGCGAACTGGCTTTCGAGGGGCTTCGCAAGTGGGACCTGATCCGCTGGGGCACGTTCGTCGAGAAGATGCACAACGCCGGGACCAACCAGCCGACGGAGAACAAGTACCGCAACGTCAGCTATACGAACTATGCGTCGGCGAACTACGCCAACGTGACGGCACGCCACATCTACCTCCCGATTCCGACCAAGGAGCTGGCGGTGAACCACGCGCTCCGACAGAACCCCTTATGGTAAAACGCTTAATTGCAGAGCATACGATGAATACGAAACGAATCACATACCTCGCGGCGACGCTGGCCCTCGCAACCGCGGCAGCCTCGTGCGAACACGAAGAGATCTACGAGCCGCTGGAGTTCTCGGTGCAGCTGGCGCCGACGAACACCTACCGCACGGGCGACCCGGTGGTCTTCAACTTCAGCGGCAACGCCGACTTCATCACCGTCTGGACGGGCGACACGGGACACGAGTACAAGCACCGCAACCGCACGAAGGTCGACATCGCCGACATCGAGTCGTGCGAACTGGAGATCGAGATCAGCCAGCAGTACGGCACGCTGAACAACCTCGTCCTGTTTGCGGGCAACAAATTCGCGGGGCTGAACGGCAGCGACGCCGCCACCGACCGCCCCGTGGTCGAAGCCATCGCGGCGAACGACTGCGCCGACTGGACCAAACTGGAGTTCACGTCGAACAACGCGAACAAGTTCGAAACCTACACCTACGACATCACCCGGTTCGCCGACCGTTTTTCGTGGGGCATGCACCTTTTCTATCCGGACCCCAAGACCACGATGCGCACCTATCGGATCAATCCGAAGATCACGGTCAAGTTCAAGGGCCACGACACGCAGGTCTACAACTATCCGGACATGGAATTCGTCCCCTTCTCGCTGGCTTCGCAGCACGCCGACAACCCCTATATCCATAATGTATCGGGCAACGGCAACCTGAAATTCCAGGGCCAGCCGGGAGCGAACAACACCGCCAATATCGTCTTCCAGGGCTTCAGCGCCGGAGCTTTCCCCGAGATCGACCAGTGGGCCTTCATGCAGCCCGTCGCGCTCAACACGATCTCGCCCGACACGGGCCTGAACATCAAGGGCGTGACCGACGACCTGCCGAGCTACTCGTACACCTACACCGAGCCGGGGACCTACACGGTGACCTTCATCGTCGCCGGCGGCAACTACCAGGGACAGTCGGCGCCCGCTCCCTACGAGGTGACGTTCACGGTGATCGACCCGATCGAATAACCCGTCCGAAAGTTTTCGCAAGCCCGCCCTTCAGCAAGAAAGGCGGGCTTTTTCACAATATCCGGTTGCATTTCTGCGTTTTTTCCAGTAACTTTGGAGGCGAAACTTAACCTTTAACAACCAAAACCGAAACAACCTCATCGTATGAAGGCTGAATTACAGGAAATAGCGTCGCAGTTCGCGCTGGAAGGCGCTATCACGGCAATCGACTCGCTGGGCGAGGGATTCATCAACGACACGTTCATCGTCCGCACGGCGGGCGATGCGCCGGATTACATCCTCCAGCGCAAAAACAAGAGCATCTTTCCCGACGTTCCGGCCATGATGGAGAACATCCGCAAAGTGACGGATCATATCCGCCGCCGCGTCGCAGCCGCCGGGGGCGACCCCAGACGCGAGGCGATGACCGTGGTTGCGACCCGCGACGGAAAGCTCTATCACGTGGACGCACAGGGCGAATATTGGGCCGTTTCGGTTTTCATCAGCGACACGATCGCCTACAACAAGGCCGACTCCCCGGAACTGGCCCGCAAGGGCGGCGAAGGCATCGGCAAGTTCCAGGCCCAGCTGGCGGACTTCACCGAGCCGCTGGCCGAGACGATCAAGGGATTCCACAACATCCGCCACCGCTTCGTGCAGTGGGACGAAGCGATCGGACGCGACGCCGCAGGCCGCGTGAAAGACCTTGCGGAGGAGATCGGCTGGATCGAATCGCGCCGCGACGAGATGCTCTCGTTCTGGTCGAAGGTCGAGGACGGCACGATCCCCACGCGCGTGACCCACAACGACACGAAAATCAACAATATCCTCTTCGACAAGCAGGGCGAGGTGCTGTGCGCCATCGACCTCGACACGGTGATGAACTCCACGTCGCTCAACGATTTCGGCGACGCCATCCGCTCCTACGCCAACACGGGCGACGAGGACGACCGCGACCTTTCGCGCGTGGGCATGTCCCTCGAAATGTTCCGCGCCTATACCGAAGGCTATCTGTCGCAGCGGGCCGGACAGCTCAACCAGGCCGAAATCGACCACCTGGCATTCTCGGCCCGTTACATCACCTTCGAGCAGGTGCTGCGTTTTTTGATGGACTACATTGACGGCGACACCTATTACAAAACGAAATACCCCGAGCACAACCTCGTGCGCACCCGCGCCCAGTACAAACTGCTGCAAAGCATGGAAGAGCAGTACGGCACGATGTGCGAAATCGTACGGGAAACCGTCGCCAAATACAAATAAGGAATGGAAATTCGCAAGATAGCAGGCATCGCGCCCGACGACCGGGCCGCCGTGGACGAGGCATTCGCCGGAATCGAGCCGCTGCCGGTGGCGTGCTGCAACTGGCCCGCGGAATTTCCCTACGCCCCGGAAGTCAGCTTCCGGATGTTCCATACGGGCGACTGGCTGATGCTGCGCTTCGACGTCGCCGAACGCTACACGGCGGCGCTCGTCACGGAGGACAACGGCGAGGTGTGGACCGACTCGTGCGCGGAGTTCTTCATCGCACCCGACACAGGGATGTACTACAATTTCGAAACCACCTGCATCGGACGGATGCTGCTCGGGGCGCGCAAATCCCGGACCGAGGCCGAGCACGCCTCGCCCGAGGTGCTGGCGGGCGTGAAACGCTACACGACGCTTCCCTGCGGCGAGCCTTTCGCCGAGCGCGAGGGCGACAACCGCTGGTCGCTCACGCTGGCCATCCCCCCGCAGGCGCTTTTCCGCCATGCGCTGACGGACTGGAGCGGCCTCGAAGCCCGGATGAACCTCTACAAGTGCGGCGACAGGCTCTCGCACCCCCACTTCCTGTCGTGGAAGCCCGTGCGGACGGAGAACCCCGACTTCCACCGCCCCGAGTTTTTCGAAGCGGTGACGTTTGACAAGTAGCAAAGACTAAACAATACCGAACCCATGAACAACAAGTATTCCTTGCCCAAAGACGGAGGACTGATCGCCGAATCGGTGC
>OGES01002320.1_pt1 | contig 13033 bp, 4 predicted proteins | sample 1570711 | NCBI WGS metagenome assembly OGES01 (sample SAMEA2582133, study PRJEB24529) | metagenome | biome: Human gut stool | place: China | collected 2011 | reverse complement strand
AAAAAAAAAAAAAAAAGCCGTAAAGTTCATCACTAAAGTTTTAGGTGCAATGAGAAAGCTTCCGGCAGTGCTCTTGCCTCTCCCTTTGAGGAAAGACTTCCCCCGCTCCGGGGGAAGATGTCGCGCAGCGACAAAAGGGGGAGTGTGGATGCGAACGTAGTGAGCAGACGGAGAGGGCGCACGCCGTTAGCCCTATTTTAAAGTATCTAAAAGCAGCAAGGCCGTCCGGCATTCGCCGGACGGCCTTGCTGCGCTTATTGGAAAGGATCGATCGGGAGATGGCAATTGTTATTTCGCCAGACCCAGCTTTTTCAGCTGGTTCCATGCGCGGATGACCTGTACCTTGGTCACACGCTTGCCGGGCGTAAAGACGCCCTCGCCCATATCGGGCAGCAGCCCGGCTTCCACAGCCCAGCGGGCTGCCTTGGCGGTGTCGGGCTCAGCTACATCGCTGTAAACAGCGGGTGCAGCGGGTTCGGGCCTGCCTGCGGTGCTCCACAGCAGCACGGCCAGCTGTTCCCGGGTGCGCGGGATGGGCGTGCCCGTGGGCAGCAGGTCTGCAAGAATGCTGTAAGTAACAGCCTCGTAGCCCATTACTGCACTGCCTGCAAACCATGCCGTTGTGCCGGCCACGATAGCCACCGTTTGCAGCGGGCTGAACTCGGTGCTTTCCTCCTCCGGCAGCGGCTTCACCGGGGTGGTCATAGCGGTGATATTCAGGTTCTGTGCAGGCATCCTGAAGGTCAGGGTGCGCTGCTTAAAGGCTTCCTCTGTCAGCGGCTCATCTGCGGCATCCATCAGGGTCAGTTCCTTGCCGTCAGAACTGCTCACTACCCACTGGGTAAAGCGCTCGGTGGCGGTGTCCGGGTAAGCGGTCAGGCTGACCAGCTGTCCTGCTTTCAGGGCGTTGGCGTCTGCATCCTCGGGCAGGGTGATGTCTGCACCGGCAACGGTAAGCTGATAGGTCTTTTCCGGTTCAGGGTCGATTGTGCCTGCGTTTGTGATGCGGAACGAGCCTGTTTTAACCGTGCCACCCATGTACCGTGCGCTGCCTGCGGCGGTGACGGTATAGCTGTATTCGCCCGGCTCAGTGGGAGCACCGTTCAGTGCTTCACCATTCTGCTTGTAGGCCACGGTGATCTCGCCGTAGTCCTTATCGCTGGTGTTCTTAACGGTTACTTCCTTGGGGGTGCCGTCATAGGTCAGGTCGTTGGGCAGGGCAAAGGCAAAGTCTGCGGGGTTCAGTGCAGCCTTCTGGATGGTAAATGTGTTATACTTCGGGGTCACATCACCGCCCGCGCAGGTGGCAGTAGCTGCTACCACAGCGGTAAAGGTGTAAGTGCCCGGCTCAATGGGAGCGCCGTTCAGCACCTTGCCGTTCTGCTTGTAGGTCACGGTAACATCGCCGTATTCCTTGGTGGCGTTGTCCTTCACGTCCACTTCCACCATCTTGGGGTTGCCGTCATAGGTCGGGTTGGTGGGCAAGACAAAGGCAAAGTCTGCGGGGTCGGGCTCCGGCTTCGGGTCAGGCTTGACGTCATTTGTGATGGTGAATGTACCATCTGCCACAGAGCCGCTCTTGTATCGTGCGCTGCCTTCGGTGACGACGGAATAGTAATATTTACCCGGCTCAACAGGCGCACCATGGACCACTTTGCCGCCGCTCATCTCATAGAACACGGTGATCTTACCGTAGTCCTTGGTGCTGTTGTTTGTCACAGTCACTTCCTTGGGGTTGCCGTCATAGGTCAGGTCAGTGGGTTCTGTCACGGTAAAGTCTGCGGGGTTCAGTGCAGCCTTCTGAATGGTAAATGTGTTATACTTCGGGGTCACATCGCCGCCCGCGCAGGTGGCGGTAGCTGCTACAGTAACGGTAAAGGTGTAAGTGCCCGGCTCAACGGGAGCACCGTCCAGCACCTCGCCGTTCTGCTTGTAGGTCACGGTAACAGCGCCGTATTTCTTGGTGGCGTTTTCCCGAACGATCACCTCCACCATCTTGGGGTTGCCGTCATAGGTCGGGTTGGTGGGCAGGGCAAAGGTAAAGTCTGCGGGGTTTGCCGGCGGCAGCTCTGCCGCGCCCTCGTCGGTGGCGCTCAGGTTGAGGACACGGGTCTGCGGGATGTTATACTCGCGCAGGTCGATGGTGCTAGAGTAGCGCTCTCCATCGGGCACAGAGCCGTTATAGGCTACGCCGTTCACGCTCTTGATGGGAGCGTGGGTGATGACCGAAATGGTATCATCAATACAAGCAACGTAGAGGGTGGAGACCTTTGCGCCCCAGATGCCCTCGATCATCCCGTTGATGCCGTTGATGTATTTTTTAGCGTACTCGGCACCTTCCGGTGCAGTGTAGTTCAGGGTGTAGTAATCCGCAGCACCGTTCAGGTCTGCCTTATCCTTTGCCACCAGCGCGTGGATGGTGGGGTCATTCTGGATGATGCCGCCCTCGTTATAGACGACGGTATACTCGCCGCCGTCAATAATGGGCTGGTAGGGCTTTGCATTGCCGTCATAGCCAGCCGTATTTTCCACCGGCAGCTTCAGGGTGCTTTTGCTGTTCTTGACCGTGCCGCCGTTGCCGATCACGGCAGTGCCGGTGTAACCGGCGCTGTTATAGCAGCCGTCCAGTACAGCCTTATTGGAAGCCATGTTGGCCAGCAGCCAGCCGGTGATATCCAGCGCAGAGTTGCGAATGGTAGCGGGCTGTGCCGGGTCGCGCCAGCCGTTGCCGATGTAGTTAAAGCACAGCACCGAATCCTCCACAAGGCCGTCATTGTAAAGGCTCTGCGCGCTGTTCAGCGTGGCGTTCTTGATAGTGCCGCCCTCCTTGTTGTACACATACTGGGTGGAGTTCAGCGCACCGCTGAAGGTTCCGTAGTTTTCAACTGCAAATTCTACTGTACTGGCGTTGTTTTTCACCTTGTCAAAGTCCAGCGTGGTGCCAGCCTCGATGATCAGGGTGGGGACAGTTTTTGAATACCATTCTTCATGCTGGTGGTTCGGTTCAAAGGACCAGCCCTTGCCCTTTGCGCCGTAGACGCCGCCGTCCGTGCCCTTGGGGAAGCCGTCCTTTTCAATGACCAGTTCCTCTACGGTAACGCTGTTGAGCTGGACAGTTTCAGTGCCCACAGTAAAGCTGACTGCGCCGTCCTTGGCATTATTGTCCAGCTCCGCGCCGCCGCTGACGACACTTTCCAGCTTGCGGGTAGGCTTCAGGGTGACACTGGTATTGGGCGTGACATAGAGGGTACTATAAGCATCTGCCGACCACTCGTTCACCGTGCCATTCGTTGCCACTGCGACAGGGGCGTACACCGGAGCACTGGTTGCATCGATGGCTACAAGCCCTGTGCTTTTTGCCGTGAAATAGCCGCCGTTGACGGCTGCACCCTCGGGCAGCGGGTCATCTTCCGTGGTGAACAGACCGCCGTTGACGGTACATTTATCTCCTGCAACATACAGCTTATCGTTGAACAGACCGCCATTGATGATGATTTCCGTTGTCCTTTTAAGATCTGTGAGCGCGCTTTCAAAGCTGCCGCCGTTGATGACGATCTTTTCACAATTGTCGATATCCACGGAGCAGATGCGCTTGCCCTTAAAGGTGCCGCCGTTGATGGTAAGGGTACCCGCTGCTTTAACGGTCATGCCGCTGGTATAACTAACCTCTTCAAAGGTGCCATCTTCAATGGTGACCTCGCCGCCCGCAGCATCAACTCTGGCAGCTCCCTTAAAGGTGCCGCCGCTGATGACAGCCCCGGCTTCACAGATCACCTTGCCGTAGAAGGTGCCGCCGGAGATGGTGCCCGCGTTGGTCACGGTATAGCCGTTATGGTATTCCGAGCCGATCCGCGCCTCCTGCAGAGTGGCACCGGGCTCGATCTTCACGTTCCATTGGATGCAATTATTGTAGCTGTCATAGCCGTAATTACGGAGGCAGAAGGTACCTTTTTCCAGGATGAGCGTATTAGTGTCCTTGTCGTAGGACCAGCTGCCTTTGCCGCCGCCGAAGGGGTCGCCGGCGGGCTTGCCGGACCAGTCGTCTGGAAAGATATCGGTGACATCGTCGTTTTCCTCTGCCAGTGCGGCAGCGCTGGCGGTGTCGGGCGGGGCGCTCTGGGCAAGGGCGGGCAGCGGCATTGCGGACAGTGCCATGCTTAACGCCAGAACCATGCTGATGAGCCGTTTTTGCATAAGATCCTCTCCTTTTCAAGCGCCCTTCCAAGCCGGGCGCTTTTTGTTGTACCCAGTGTACCACGTTTTGCCCTCTTTGGACGGTTTTGGGCACGAATCGCCCCGCAAATGCGCTGAAACGACCCGGCGCGCCGGACACACCAGCAAAAAACAGAAAACCGCCCGGTTTGCGGTTACCGGACGGCTTTCTGCTCTATAGGAATTATGGGAATGGCATATTAGACAGAGCACTGCTCTGTGCCCGTAGTATACCACGAACGGCGGCAAAAGTGGAGCATTTCTGCGTGAATGACCCCTGAAATGCATCGAATCGCCCTGAAAAGCCCTAAAAAAGCCCTTGCGCACCCCTTTTGGGCACAAAAAAGGGACTGCTGCACAGTGCTGTGCAGCAGTCCCTGCGGGATTATAAGGGGTTACGGGGCAGCGGTTTTAGCCACGCTGCTGGTAAGCTTTCCAAGTGCGGATCACTTCCATGCGGCCTACGCGGCTGCCGGGCTTGAAGTTGCCGTCCTGTGCGGTCATCAGGCCGGTCTCCACGACCCAGCGGATGGCCTGCAGCTCTGCGGCATCTGCTGCCACATCGTTGAACAGTGCAGTGCTCTGGGTAGCAGGCTTGCCTGCGGCGGTCCACAGTGCAACTGCCAGCTGCTGGCGGTTAGCGGGGATGGCCATACCCTCGGGCAGGACGCTCTTCAGGTAGGCCGTGGTGCCTGCGATATAGGCACCCACGCCAATGGCTGCGCCGCCCACAGCGGCTACTGCCACGATGACTGCGCCGCCGCCGTCATCGCTGGGTGCGGGAGTGGGATCCGGATCGGGAGTAGCAGGAACTTCAAACACAGCAGTCAGTTCCACATCATGGTCGGGCATGGTGAACTCCACCACGCGTGCGGTGCGCTGCTCCTCGGTCAACTCCAGACCGGTGCAGTTCCAGTTCTTGAACACTCTGGTCTCGGTATCCTCGTCTGCGGTGGCGACGAGCTCTGTGTCCACACGCACAGCCGTCAGGTCGGCAACATCGCTGCCGTCCTTCAGGGTGATCGTTGCATCGGAGACATCGAGTTTATAGGTCTTGGGAGCGTTCTCGGTGTACTGTGCCTTCAGCGTGACGTTGTTTGCAGGCATCTTGAAGGAGATGGTCGCCTTAGTGGTGTCCACATCAGCGGGCAGACCAGTCACTTCCCAACCAGTGAAGGTGTAACCGTCCTTCTCGGGTGCGGTAACCATGACTTCCTCACCAACAGTACGCTGTTCTGGCTTCCCGTCCACGGTCAGGGTGTAGGAGGTCGGCTTGGTCGGCTCAGGCACAACATAGGTGCCTACCTGATAGATCTTTTCGCCCATATAGTCTTCAAGATAGTTTCCATCTTCCGTCACCTTGACGTACACATCGTAGCTGCCGGGGGCGGTGGGAACCGTCTCGCTTTGGTCGGTGCCGTACAGCAGGGTCATCTGCGGGTCGGCATCGTAGTAATTTGTGCCGGTGTATTTCACCTTGTTCTTGGCGGCATCGTAGGTAAAGTCCTTAGCCTCGGGCGTGTAGCGGATAGAATCCTCACCTATAACAATAGAACCGGCCTTGTACTTTTTGCCTTCCTCTGCAACGATGGTTCCCTGATAGCGGCCATACGCATTCGGTATCTCGTTGATAAAGATCTTGCCCTTGTTTACACCGGTAATGCACTTGAACTCAAGTGTGCTCTTGCCAACGCCTTCTGGGCTGGTCAGCGTGAAGGTGCCATCCTCGTTGTCGTTGGGATTAAAGTCATCCAGCGTAAAGCCCTCAAAGGGCAGCTTTTCAGCCACGGTGTAGCCATCAGGCAGCTGGTCATTGCTGCCATTGTAGTATCGGCTATTCTCCACCACAAGCCAGACGTAGTAGGTACCCACCTTGGTGGGCACAGTTGCCGTAGCAGTCGACAAGTCATTTGTAGCGCTGTACTTAAGGGTAGCCTGCGGGACCGCATCGCCGAAATACTTCGGGCCGGTATAGGTTGCGGTACCGTTCTTGAGGTCAAGGCGGAAGTCCGCGCTTGTCGGCTTGTACGGCCGTGTACCCTCATCGATCTGAAGTTCACCGCTCTCGTACAGCGTGCCCTCTTCGGCACGGATGTACACCTTATAGCTGCCGTACTCATCCTGAGACGGGAAGTGGTCAAACTCCTTGTTGTCGTAGGTGCGCACAAAGACCACGCTCAGTTTGCCCACACCATCCTTTTTGCAGGTAATACCCGGGACGAGCGTGCTCCAGTCGATGACAAAGTCCTCCTCGGTCAGGGAAGAGAAAGGCAGCTTTTCGCTGTCTGTGACAGTATAGGTGTCCACTTCGTACTGGGTGCCATAGTAGTGGTCACTATAATCCACCACGATGTTGACAGAGTAGGTACCTGCCTTGGTAGGCTTCGTCACAGACGCGGACGAGCCATCCTCCGTGACATACTGGATGGAATAATGCGGGGCATCGTCAAAATACATCTTGCCGGTATAGTTTGCAGTTTGGGTCTTGGGGTCGTACTCAAAGTCGGTGCGCTTCGGTTGATATTTGCGTACCACCTCGCCGATATCAAGCGAGCCTTCTGTGTACTTGTCGCCCTCTTTCGCTACGATGCGCTGCTTGTAGACGCCATATAGGTCATTTGCCGCCGGGTAGGTTGCAAACTCCGCGTTATCGTAGGTGCGCACATAGACGAGGCTCAATTCGCCCACGCCTTCCTTGCTGCTGGTAACGGTCTGATGTTCGATCGTCCCGGAAACGGTAAAGTCGCTCTTGCTCAGGGAAGAGAAGGGCAGCTTTCCGGTGGCAGCCACGTTCACCACAATAGGCTCGCCGTCATTCTTGGCGGTGATATTCAGCGAGCGGTCAATGGCAGAGGTGCCCTTGTTGTAATCGCTGGCTTCCGCACCGTTGATGTTCGTGACTGCATTGCTGAAGCGGATCTCTGCCTTGACATTACCGATAAGGTAAACCGCGTCTGTTGCTGCGGCATAGTCGTTGAGGCGTTCCACAGTGCCGTCCGTCATCATCAGTTTGCTCTGCTGCTGACCGGCGGCGAGGAATCTGCTTTCGATAAAGCCGCAGCTCACCGTATTGGAAATAGCAGCCTTGCTGTCGCTGTCCGTTTTCAGGCTGCCAAGGATCATGGCATTCTGGATGACCGTTTTCTCCGAGGCATAGTTCGGCAGCTGGACATCGTGGAACACGCCGCCGGTGACCTCGCTGTTCTTGTTCAGCTGGACCTCAGCGATGAATGCGCCGCCGGTGATCTTGCCATAAGCGCGGACGACATCATAGAAGCTGCCGCCTGCGATGGTGCTGTTTTCATCCATGTAGACATCCTTCTGGAAGGTGCCGTCCTGAATGATGGCGTTCTCCATACCAACAGAGCCATCTGCCACGATGCCGGTGACAGTCACATTTGCAAAAGTGATCTGCTCCACGGCAATGGCCTTATGGTAGGGGTTGATGGTATCCGAAGTAAGATCCACCGGGTTGCCGTCCGGGGTGGTGATGTAGAGCGCCGTGCGTGTCCTTCCGTTCTCTTTCGTGGTGGCGTACTTCCAGCCCAGACCCTCATAGAGGGTGATCGTCATGCCCTCACCGGTTATCGGCACACCGGTCACACCGTTCAGGTCGGGCAGACCGTCTTCGGTAATGCGCAGGGGTTTGAGAGCGCTTGCATCGGTGGACTTGTTCACCAGAATATCTGCGCCATCGTTGTTGCCGGTAATGCGCAGCACCTTGCCGTCGGCAGAGGTGTTGGCGTTGTAGCTGCTGACCGGTGCCTCGTTGATGCTCAGCACATCGGTGTTCAGGGTAAGCTCTGCGCTGCCTGCGCCCACCAGATAGATGGTATTGGTGGAAAGAGGCAGAGTTCTGCCGTTCATCGCAGTCACATTGCCGTTGCGCACCACCAGCGTGCTGAGCTGCTGTCTATCGGCCAGCAGATTCTGGATGCCGTCAGGCAGCGCGCCCAGAACCGTATCCGAAATGGTGTAGGTGTTATTGCCATAGGTATTGAAATTGCAGCTCTGGATCACTGCGTTGGAGATCGTGCACGAGCCATTGCAGTACAGGGAATCAAAGGTGCCGCCGGTGATCTCGACCGCACTGTTCCCGTTGATCGAGCTGATGCCCGCGCTGACATTGTGGAAGGTGCCGCCGCTGATCTTACCGCTGGTGATCGTCAGTCGGCCGTTTTCGCCAAACTCACCGCCGGTAATATTGGCATTGGTGATCTCGACAGGGCAGTTGATGGGACCATCGCTCAGCTTACTGAAATCGAAGTCCGCGCCGCCCTGATCCAGGATCTGCAAAATGCTTTCATTGCTGCTGTCGTTGGGGTAGCAGTTATAAGCCCAGCCGTTGCCCATGTAAACACGGCGCAGCTTTGCGTCCGTGTCCGTGTCCAGACTGTCCACATGGGTCACGCCGGTCAGGTCAGGCTGACCTTCACTGTTAAAGTGCAGTTCTGTGGTGCCAAGTACCACAGGAACCAGCTTCATGGGTGCGTCGTCCTGCGCCGGGATCATGTTAAAGCTGGCAGAAAGCGTTTTTCCGTCTGCGCTGATGGAGATTGTGGCAATCGTAGAGCCAAAGTATGTGAAGGCGTAATTTTGGGTACCGGCGGGCAGTGCCATGACACTGCCGCCGGTAGAGGCTACCGCCCATACATCGCAGCCGGTGTCGCTTTCCACTGCCAGCTCCAGGTTTTTCCCGGTGCCGATATAGTTATACTGCTTGATGATATAGATTTTTGTTTCCTTTTGTCCGTTCAGGGTGCAGTTCTCCGGCAGCAGCAGCTGGTGTGCCTGCTGCTGCGTGTCGGCGCTCAGGCCGGAGATATCGCGGAAAAAGCCGCCCCGGACATTGCCGCCGTTCTCGGTCAGCTTATCGTAGGTACCACCGTCAATGGTGCCCAGATTCAGCTGCACATCGGCGTAGCTGCCGCCCAGAACGTAGACGCCGTACATATTGTCGGCCTCTATTAAAAGTGTGCCGGTGACAGTGCCGTCCAGCAGATACACCGTGTAACTGTTGGCATTCTTGACGGTCACCTTGCAGCTGACCGTGCCGTCCAGAATGTACTCGGTATCTTCACTGCCGGTACCGGTGATGGTCAGTCCGGTAGTTTCGTCAAAGCTCCAGCCGGTACCGGTTGCCGCCTTGGGCAGACCGTCCGTGCCGATCTTGATCTTGACCACCTGATTATTTGTTTCAGAGTTCTTACCAACAGCCTCATGCTCTTCTTCGGAGCTGTAAGTAATGCTGTTGGTTTCTTCCGCCGCTGCGGAAGAAAACCCTGCCCCTGCATCTGCAAATGCGGATACAGGGAGGATGGAGAGCATCATACTGAGTGCCAGTATCATGCTCACGATGCGTTTTTTCATGATATCCTCTCCTTTGTCGGTTGATTTGTCCGGCTATACCCCCAAATGGAACAGTCGGAACGGACAAAACGCCAAGTTGAGTATAGCACCAAAATTCAAGGAAATAAAGCGTTTTTGCGGGCAGCACCTGCCAAAAAATGGCGCAAAATTATGGGCAAAATCACGATACGGGGGGGGGTATGTTTTTCTCCCATAAAAAAGCAGTTCCGAAACGCCCGCAGGCGTTTCGGAACTGCAATACAAAATATTCTTTCCGCTCTTTATGCCCAAAGCAACACGGCGGGCATTCAAAACCGTTTTACTTGCCCGCCAGCAGCACCGCCAGCACGGCTTTCTGGACGTGGAGGCGGTTTTCCGATTTGAATTAATAATGAACGCCACAAAATCCCGCAGACGCTGCTCGCTTTCGGCCGTGCCGGGGGCGGTGGTGTTCCACGCGGCGGTGGCTACGATGTCCGCATCCCGCAAGCCCTCGGCGGGGTCGGTGGTCAGGTGGAAGGCATTGCCGTAGCGCTGCGCAAACAGCAGCACATCCGCTGCCGGGCGGTAGCCCGGGGGACAGACGCAGGATACCTGCATCCCCGCCAGCAGGCCGCCCACGATCAGGCTGTTTGCCATGTTGCTGCCATCGCCCACAAAGCAGAGTTTCAGCCCTGCCAGCGTGCCCCGGCGCTCCCGGATGGTCATCAGGTCAGCCAGCACCTGACAGGGGTGGGCGTAGTCGGTAAGGCCGTTGATCACCGGAATGCCGGAAAGCTCCGCCAGCTCTTCCAAATCCCGCTGGCGGTAGGTGCGCCAGACGGCGCAGTCGTAGTAGCGCCCCAGCACCCGGGCGGTGTCCCGCAAAGGCTCGCCGCGCACGGCCTGCAATTCGGCGGTGTTCATGTAGTTGCCAAGGCCGCCCATCTGATACACGCCCACCTCAAAGCTGGTGCGGGTGCGGGTGGATGCCTTGGAGAACAGCAGCGCCACGCTTTTGCCCGCCAGCAGCGGCTCGGTGCGGCCCGCCTTGCAGTCCGCTTTCAGCTGGTCTGCCACATCCAGAATGTGGGTCAGCTCGGCGGGGGAAAGGTCGCTCATTTTCAGCAGATTTTTCATGCCTGCTCCTTCGGAGCCGTCGGCTCCATCGTGCCCAGCACCTCGGCCAGCACTTCCAGCGCCATGTCTACCTCGTGCTCGGAGACGGTCAGCGGCGGCAGCAGACGCAGCCGGGTCTTGGCGGTAAGCACCAGCAAGCCTTTTTCGCGGCAGGCAGCCAGCACATCCGCAGCCTGCACGTCAAAAAACTCGATGCCCACCATCAGGCCGATGCCGGAAATGTTCTTGACGTGGGGCAGCTTTGCCAGACCGGTGCGCAGCTGCACGGCGCGCTCGCTGACCTGTGCAAGGAAGCTCTGGTCCAGACGATCCACCACCACGTTGGCACCGGCGCATACCACCGGGTTGCCGCCAAAGGTGGAGCCGTGGGTGCCGGGGCCCATGCCCTCGGCTACCTTTTCATTCATCAGCACCGCGCCGATAGGCAGACCGCCGCCCAGCCCCTTGGCAAGGGTGACGATGTCCGGCTTGAGGTTATAGTGCTCACAGCACAGGAAGGTGCCGGTGCGGCCTACGCCGGTCTGCACCTCGTCCACGATGAGCACAAGGTCTTTTTCGTCGCACAAAGCGCGCACGGCCTGTACATAGTCCGGGTCCAGCGCCATCACGCCGCCCTCGCCCTGAATCAGCTCCATCATCACGGCGCAGGTGTGGCGGTCCACCAGTTCCCGCAGCGCTTCGATATCCCCCGCCGGGACGTACTGGAAGCCCTCGTTGAAGGGGCCGAAGTAGTTGTGGAACACCTCCTGCCCGGTGGCGGTCAGGGTGGCAAGGGTGCGGCCGTGGAAGCTGTTGACCAGCGTGATAACGTTGTAGCGGTCCTTGCCATAGTGGTCTACGCTGTACTTGCGGGCGGCCTTGATGGCGCCCTCGTTGGCTTCGGCACCGGAGTTGCCGAAGAACACCTTGCTCATGCCGGTGCGCTTGCACAGCTTTTTCGCCAGCTTGCCGCAGGGTGCGGTGTAGTACAGGTTGGAAGTGTGCTGCAATTTGTGTGCCTGCTGGGACACGGCTTCTGCCCAAGCAAGGTCGCAGTAGCCAAGGCTGTTCACCCCGATGCCGCTGGTGAAGTCCAGATACTTCTGTCCCTCCGGGCCCTCGGCGTACAGCCCGTGCCCCTTTTCCAGCACGATGGGGCTGCGGTTATAGGTGTGCAGGACGTACTCGTTGTCCCGCTTGATGACTTTTTCAGAATCCATAGGTGTACCTCCTGTAACATGGAGTTCTTGCGCAAAGCCTTGCGGCTGACGCTCGGAACATTGCTGCATACGGGCAGCGTCCTCGCCCTCTCAGTCATCGCTGCGCGATGCCAGCTCCCCCAAAGTGGGAGTCCTTGGCAGTCCATGCAAACTTCATCTCTTTGCCAAGGCCTCTCCCTTTGAGGAAAGACTTCCCCCGCACCGGGGGAAGATGTCGCGCAGCGACAAAAGGGGGAGTGTGTCACCGCAGGTGACGGAGAGGGCGAGCCCGCTAAAATAATAGCATCTGCATTATGCCAACCGTCGTACAGCAGCGGAGCGGTTTCGTTGCCTTTATTATAACTTTCCGCCGGCGATTGCGCAATCTTTTTATTCGCGGTGGCTGCGGCGGTAGAAGCGGGTACCGGAGCCGCGGTCGGAGAACAGCTCCAGCAGGATGGAGTGCGGCACGCGGCCATCAATGATGACTGCTTCGTGCACGCCCTGATAGATGGCATCCGCCATGCCGCCGATCTTGGGGATCATGCCGCCCGCAATGATGCCGGCGGACTTGTAGCCCTCGATCTCGGTCACTTCCACCTCGGGGATGAGGGTGGTCTCGTCCTCCTTATCCCGCAGCAGACCCGCGATATCGGTCATGGACACCAGCTTTTCGGCCTTGAGGGCAATGGCGATCTGCGCCGCGGCGGTGTCCGCGTTGACGTTGTACGCCTGCCCGAGGTCATCCATGCCCACGGTGGCGATGACCGGGATAAAGCCGCCGTCCAGCAGGCTTTCGATCAGGGTGGCGTCCACATGGACGATCTCGCCCACATGGCCCAGCTGGGGGTCCAGCTCGGTGCAGCGGAGCATCTGTCCGTCCATGCCGCACAGACCTACGCCGCGCCCGCGCAGCTTTGCCACAAGATCCTTGTTCACCTTACCGGCCAGCACCTGCTGCACGATCTCCATGGTGGCATCGTCCGTCACCCGCAGACCGCCCGCAAAGTGGCTCTCCACGCCCACCTTCTTGAGCATCTCGTTGATGGCAGGCCCGCCGCCGTGCACCAGCACTACCCGCACGCCCAGCAGCGTCAGGGTGACAAGGTCGTTCATCACGGCGTTTTTCAGCGTCTCGTTGATCATGGCGTTGCCGCCGTATTTGATGACCATGG
>OGES01002315.1_pt1 | contig 13051 bp, 8 predicted proteins | sample 1570711 | NCBI WGS metagenome assembly OGES01 (sample SAMEA2582133, study PRJEB24529) | metagenome | biome: Human gut stool | place: China | collected 2011 | reverse complement strand
GGGACTATTTGATTAATATTAACTTCGTCCCAATTTTAACGGGACACTAATGAAAATCGTGTAACACACGAATCGCATTTTGTTGCTTGCGTAATCCGTAAAGATTATGACAATCAACGTCGTATGTCGCAGAGACGCTATCAACAGAAACCGTTTAGCCCCTCTTGCTCTTGTCTTTACCCATGACCGCCGCCGTAAGTTCGTCGGTCTGGGCATTTCGGAAGCTTTGGTGCATTGGGATTTCGACAAGCAACAACCTACCGCCGACTGCCCCGATAGAGCAGAAATACAGTTTCAAATAACCTCCAAGATACGTGAATACGAGAAGAAAATCAAAAAGTTGGAGGTGCTGGAAATTCCCGTTACATTCGATACGCTGTTTGAACAGAACGGCAAACGAATCAACTGCACGGTCGGGGAGTACTTCAAACAGATTATCGAACGCTTGGAAAAAGTCGAAAAGTACAGTTCCGCCAGCAAACATAAGGTAACGTTGGTCCTTGTGTCGCAATTCCGCTCGGTCAATATGCGTTTTGATGAATTGGATTTGACGTATTTAAGGGAGTTTGAAATCTTCTTGAGTCAAAAGGGTAATGTAAACAACAGTTGCAATTATGCAGCATTCCAATACTGCCGGTTGTATCTTATTGAAATTCTACATCAAACCACAACACACTGCAAATGTATACAATTTACTTTATGTTGTATCTTATCGAAATTCTACATCAAACCACAACATGAGCCACTGGCGAGCCACATCCCAAGGTGTTGTATCTTATCGAAATTCTACATCAAACCACAACTCTCGCGCTTATCCTAATTCGCTTATGTCGTTGTATCTTATCGAAATTCTACATCAAACCACAACGATGTATGATTTCTACATGAAAGATATGGAGTTGTATCTTATCGAAATTCTACATCAAACCACAACACCCTTCGAAGGTTTTTGCCCGCTATCAGAGTTGTATCTTATCGAAATTCTACATCAAACCACAACTGGTCCCCTGCGGCAAGTGTGAAGACTGCCGTTGTATCTTATCGAAATTCTACATCAAACCACAACGCCGGCAGTGGCTATCCTGTCGCCTCTCTTGTTGTATCTTATCGAAATTCTACATCAAACCACAACGGTAATTTTCTTGGTTATATGCCTCGCCCTGTTGTATCTTATCGAAATTCTACATCAAACCACAACGCCGGGACGACCACTCCTAATTCTGCTCTGTTGTATCTTATCGAAATTCTACATCAAACCACAACGGCGGTAGCCGTTATAGTGATTGGTTGGAAGTTGTATCTTATCGAAATTCTACATCAAACCACAACCATACCAGAAACCAAATAGTTGAAATAGAGGTTGTATCTTATCGAAATTCTACATCAAACCACAACCTCCCGGCGGCGGCACAAACGCAAAAAAGCGTTGTATCTTATCGAAATTCTACATCAAACCACAACTTTCTCGCAATCAATCTCTACGCGTAACGGTTGTATCTTATCGAAATTCTACATCAAACCACAACAATAACCGAATTTATTAAAACATTGCCCGAGTTGTATCTTATCGAAATTCTACATCAAACCACAACACTGGAGGCTGACAGGATACGCGCACAATTGTTGTATCTTATCGAAATTCTACATCAAACCACAACACTGGACCGGAAGGATGCGAAGATCGACGCGTTGTATCTTATCGAAATTCTACATCAAACCACAACAATTTCGAGAAGCGCACTGGGAATTTTTTGTTGTATCTTATCGAAATTCTACATCAAACCACAACATACACTGTAGGTACATCGACTTTCGTCGTGTTGTATCTTATCGAAATTCTACATCAAACCACAACTCTGGAACTTGAAATGTCGGCCCAGCAGCGTTGTATCTTATCGAAATTCTACATCAAACCACAACTTCGCTGTATACTCGGTTACACTGCTTTGGGTTGTATCTTATCGAAATTCTACATCAAACCACAACAGCGCACCCAGGATTTACAAGTAAAGTCTTGTTGTATCTTATCGAAATTCTACATCAAACCACAACAACTTCGAGAAGCGCACTGGGAACTTTTTCGTTGTATCTTATCGAAATTCTACATCAAACCACAACTCTTTGGTTCCCCGCCTCAACGTCCGTATCGTTGTATCTTATCGAAATTCTACATCAAACCACAACTCACCTTGACACGCAAAACTAACGACAAAGTTGTATCTTATCGAAATTCTACATCAAACCACAACTCTTTCGCGGAGTGAAGTCAATACCCATAAGTTGTATCTTATCGAAATTCTACATCAAACCACAACTGCATCCACCGTAAACCCGATGCGAAGTCGTTGTATCTTATCGAAATTCTACATCAAACCACAACACGGGAGGACTTGCTTCGGGTATAACCGGGTTGTATCTTATCGAAATTCTACATCAAACCACAACAACGCCCGTCGCCAGTGGAGATTTCAGCAGTTGTATCTTATCGAAATTCTACATCAAACCACAACTTCATCGATGCCCTAAGTGCGCGAGCACGGTTGTATCTTATCGAAATTCTACATCAAACCACAACCTAACATGTGCGCATCCGCGTGCATTGCCGGTTGTATCTTATCGAAATTCTACATCAAACCACAACCAAGGACTTGCTCGGCGCAGGAGGTAGTCGTTGTATCTTATCGAAATTCTACATCAAACCACAACTTGCGGACGATTTGGGTGTGGTGATCGCCGGTTGTATCTTATCGAAATTCTACATCAAACCACAACAGTCACCGATGACCATCCGCGTGCAACGCAGTTGTATCTTATCGAAATTCTACATCAAACCACAACTGCAAGACGTAGATTCTTAATTGCCGCGCAGTTGTATCTTATCGAAATTCTACATCAAACCACAACCTTCGTCCCCGTCTTGTCGTAGATGCTCTGGTTGTATCTTATCGAAATTCTACATCAAACCACAACAATCTCTGATTTTAGCAAAATCAACGCAAAGTTGTATCTTATCGAAATTCTACATCAAACCACAACCTGGACAGGTTCTATCCTTTTCGAGTATTGGTTGTATCTTATCGAAATTCTACATCAAACCACAACTGGCATCATCGTCAAATCGTGGTGGGACCGGTTGTATCTTATCGAAATTCTACATCAAACCACAACGTACACCGTAGGCACATCCACTTTTGAAGGTTGTATCTTATCGAAATTCTACATCAAACCACAACGGCGTTAACGCTACTATGTCTGGCGGTTCTGTTGTATCTTATCGAAATTCTACATCAAACCACAACGGGGCCAGCGGTCTTGTTGCCGCTAGCTTGTTGTATCTTATCGAAATTCTACATCAAACCACAACTACGGGTAATATTCAACGGCGAAGTAAACGTTGTATCTTATCGAAATTCTACATCAAACCACAACACTGCTCGACATCGACATGCCAACGAAAAGTTGTATCTTATCGAAATTCTACATCAAACCACAACCGCGCTCCAGTCACAAATATCCGCATTGGAGTTGTATCTTATCGAAATTCTACATCAAACCACAACAAACAGCGCTGGAAAATAGAAGCGCGGGAGGTTGTATCTTATCGAAATTCTACATCAAACCACAACCGAAGACGCGAAGCGTCCTGGCCGTTAAGGTTGTATCTTATCGAAATTCTACATCAAACCACAACGCCGCAGGCGCTAATGCTGACGGGTATCCCGTTGTATCTTATCGAAATTCTACATCAAACCACAACCTTGTCGTTGAACCAGAACAGACGGTACCAGTTGTATCTTATCGAAATTCTACATCAAACCACAACCTGGTTGCGTTTTCTGATTTTTCGATCGAGGTTGTATCTTATCGAAATTCTACATCAAACCACAACTACTGATGTTCTTAAAGTGCAGGAGGATATGTTGTATCTTATCGAAATTCTACATCAAACCACAACCAAGACTTTTGCAACCCGTTTGTCTAATCGTTGTATCTTATCGAAATTCTACATCAAACCACAACTTCTGGCGTTGGTGTAAATGCCACTATGTCGTTGTATCTTATCGAAATTCTACATCAAACCACAACTAGACGGGCGACGTGATTTTGTGCGTGTAGGTTGTATCTTATCGAAATTCTACATCAAACCACAACGTCGGGCCTCATATTGATTGATAAAGTGTTACTTACGGGCTGTCTGCCACTATAAAAATACGATCGGGTGTTCCGACGAAGCCAGTTTGATGCATTTTCCGTATTTCAAAGAACGAAAATAACGATTTATCAGAAAAATTCCAATTGTTGCGGAATTTCCGGTTTTGCTCGTTCGCTTTTACCCCAAAAATTTAATATGTCTCCATACTGTTTGTCCGTTACAGCAAGAATACTTGTAAATCCTGTCGGAGGCATCGATCGTCGAACCCGCTTAATGTGAACCTGCATATTCTCCTTCGATGCACAATGGCGCACATAGACTGAATACTGCATCATTGTGAAACCATCTTTTTCCAACGCCTTGCGAAATTGCACCGCATGACGTCGTTCCGTTTTTGTATTGGTTGGCAAATCAAAAAAGACAAACAACCACATGATTCGATAAGCATTCAAGCGTACTTCTGACATTCGACTACTCCAATAAAGGATATGCAATCTTTTTTTGGGTTCCAGCAAAGCATTTAGCCAGGGAAGAGGCTGAAAACATAAGTCCTACTTCGAGAGGTCGCACAACCTTGTCGAAACGAGTATCGACAAACAGGAGCCGCAACAGTTCGCCTTTCACCTTTTTGGTCAGTTGTGTATTCCCGTTTCTGTAAAGTTGGCAGACCAATTCGTCGACATACGGTCGATAGGGTTCCATTACGTCATCGGCCAGCGGAAAGGAGTTGTAACGATTCCGATGGAAGATCCCGAATGCTGGGAACAGTCCGGAGCCCATGATCGCACGGGCCACGGCGGCTCGCAGGATCGTATAGCCGTAATTGAGCAGGTTGTTGGGCGGCGAACCTTCGCGGGAACGGTAAAATTCGGCACCGAACAGTTCTGACCAGTAGATTCTCGCTGCTATGCCCTCCCGGTTGTCGGCGTCGGCGCTCTTGACATTCATGTAGCAGGGTTTCAGTTTGTCTCCGTCATACCCCAGCTTCCGCAGCAAGGCAGCCTGGTTGCGGATTTTGGTCTCGACGATCTGTTTCCAAAGGCCCTTCTTCAGCGGTTCGGATGCAGCGATCTGCATCCGATAATGTTCACCTTGCGTTCTGTTTGAATCCAAATTCATCAACAAGGCGTTCGGCATTCGGTTCTCTCCGCACAGGATAACTGCCACGTTGTTGTCCGACAGCGCATTCAAGAGCGGCAGCGTGATGGAGGTCTGCTGGTCCTCCAGCACCACGAAGCCGATATCCTCGATCGGGATGCTTTTCCGTTGGTCGGGGGCCTCGCGCGTGTGGATGATCATCTGGCCGTTGCGCAGGCTCAAACAGTAGGGTGTCGAAAAAAACAAGGTTCGTTTCAGCATGGCCGGTCATCTTTGAATTTTATCTCGCCCGTTACGGTCAGTTCGAAATCATAACCTTCCACCAACATGTTAAAATTGGAAACGCTGAGGCGCAATTTCGGTGATGGATTGGATTGGCAGAATTGAGAGGTCCCAGCTCCATATAAGGAGGTAAGTGTTTTCTGATCTCGGGCCTCCTGATGAAAGAGGAACTGTACCCGTCCTTCTGCAGCCATTGCTGTTACCTTGTAGAGTCGTTTTACCAACTCCTTGCGGGTACATTCATAAAGTTCTGCCGGGGTATTTTCATAAAACAGGACCATGGTCCCCGTTTTTAAGATGTATTTCAAGGGGAAACCGTTCGTGTCGGTCTGCGGTACCAGATCGGGGCGGGCTTCCCGGTCAGCGCTGGCTTTGAAATATTGGGCAGCTTCGAGGTTGCTGACGAGTTCAAAGGTGCGTTTCGTTTTGCCCTTTTTGTCCTGGCCCTCATAGATGACCGTGCAATAGTTCCCCTCATTTACGACATGATAATCCCGCTTGTACTCTTTTGCAGATAGGTCGCGCTGTTTTTTTAGCGCGATCGGATGTTTGACACTCGGTGTGAAGATCCGCACCTTGCGGATGGGAATGCCCTTTTCCCGGTTCATCCAGATCGTGTATTCATCGGGATTCATCGCCGTCTTGAATCCGACCTCGTCGATTGCCTCCCGTACGCGATCCCGGACTGCATCGTCGATAATCTTGTCGATGTCCGTCGGCTGCAACTGCGCGAGCGATTTGCGGATGACATAGCGGATCTCTCCATCCTGCTTAATAGCGCCGTAGAAGGTATCCTGATGCAACCGGCAGCGAGCCGTGTCTCCTTGCTGGTAGATTGGTTCCCCGTCGGCATTCAGCTTTATCCGGCCGCGAACCCGTAACTTCCTGCGCGTCTGTTTGGTCATGTTGTCGGGCGTGTGGTGGGCAACGAGCAGTTCGTCGGCCGCCGCCTTGACATCTTCGGTAAAGGTCGGCCAGGGTTTCTCGAAGCGGGGTTTGCCGCTTTCGCCGTAGCCGTATCGCTCCTCGTCGGCGACGTATTGCGCCCAGCGGTCGTACTCCCGGCGGCCGATACAGGCGATCGTGATGGCGTCGATGCAGTGGTGGACGTGGTTCGTGCGCTCCTTGCGGGCATACTCCTCCTGCAGTCCCCACATCTTGCGGAACGCGGCGGTCGTGGAACCCTTGACCGTATAGATTCGGTCAAAAACCGTCTTCAGATAGAGCCGTGCATATTTGCCGATGATGCCGATGTCGACTCCCTGCCGATTGCTGAATCCTTCGGGAATCTCGGCCATGGTGAAGCGTTCGTATTTCCCGCGCCAGTAGTCGAGTTGCATCTGCAAATAGTGGCGGCGCTGAATGGCGTCGTCCTTTTCGGATTTAATCGCTGCGCTTTTGCTCCTGCGAACCTGGGCTTCAATCTGCTTTTGCAGACTCTCCATTTTTTCCCGCCAACCAAACGATTCGATCCGCTCCATGATCTCGACATGATTGGACAACTCGGCCGGCAGTTTCGCCCGTTTTGTCTCCCGGTTGAACCGGTTTTCGCAGAGCGTCTTGTTCATCTGCGAGTCATCGCCGCCGCGAGCCTGCGGGAGCGTGTGCTCGATGTCGAAATCCGGAGCCGACCCGACGAAGTCCGAAATGCGGATTTGCCGCCCGGTATAGGGACAGACGTGCTGCTGTTCTTCCCACAGCCGGTATTTCAGCACTTCGTCGTCCGAGGGTTTTATCTCGCGGCCGGTTTCGGCGGCATACTGGCTGTGGATCTCTTCGGCATATTTCCGATTCTCAACCTCCCGTTCCCGCTGATACTGCTCGATGGCCTTCCGCCTGTTCGCATCATTGAGTCCGCGGGCGAATTCAATCCGGATCTTCGTGTCTCGGTCGATCCTGCCTTCGCGTAACAGCGTGTTTATCAGGTTGCGCAATCGGAACAGGGCTCGCATGGCCATCGGGTTGCGAATGGTCGCAGTACGTGGAGAGCCGAGTTGCAGAATGCCATTTGCCTTGGGTTGCGCATCCGGATAGGTCTCGATTTTCGAGGGATGATAAAGACGCATCAGACGAGAGGCATCCAATCCATGATCGCTGAAATAGTCGGCAATGCGGTGCTCCTTTGAATCGAACTTGTTATACGGATTTCGCTTGTAGTCAAGCAGCAGCGAGGCGATGTCCTGTTCGATTTCATGCCGACGGCTTTCGTCGGCATAGACCTCCTTCGGAAGTGCCGCCCGCAGGTTGGCCAGGAATACCGCCTCGTCGTACCGATAGCCACAGCGCAGATAGACCAGAATCTTGCCGATGGCATTTAGGCTCAACGCCGCGTAATCCTGCGGGAGTTTGATGGCTGCAAACGCTTTGGCTTGTTCATCCGTGAGTTGCAATTTTTCGCAGGCCCAGCTACGCAGCCGACCTTCGTCGTTGAACGAAAAGAGGGCGTGCCATACGTCATTCAACATCTGGTCCTCGTTTTTTCCTGCTCCAAGCAGGTAAAGGCTGCGAATCTCCGTAATCCAGTCGTCTCCGAAGATCGCTTGCAGCGATGCCGTGACGGGGCATCCCGATACGGTGGCCGTGCGGGCGAAATTGAAACGATAAGGAGCTTCTGTACGCTCCTCTTTGCAGGCATATTTCCCTTTGCCGGCGATTCTGCGGGCGATCTCTTCGAAATCGAAATAAGGCTTGCTTTTCCGGAAGAAGAGCGAACGAATCGTCTCGAACTCTTCCTGTGTCAAAGGTCGTGGAGCATTGTCGCCCGGTCCTGTAATCCGGATGTTGTTGACGAACGACAGCATCCGGAACTCCTCAAAACGGGGATGCGAAACGGGGCACCGACTCTTCGTCGGCTCGAAGGTGCATCGGCCGACTGACCCCTTCTGCGATTTGAGGTCGCGCTGGAAAAAGATTGCCCGATGCAGCGCCTTACGCCATTCGTCGGGCAATTGCTGCCGGTCGCAGATGGCATTGAACTCGGCCAGGTAGTGTTCGTTGCGCGAGGTGTATTTGTCGCGGATTCGTTTCTTGTGTTGGTACAGTCCGTAGAAATATTCTCCGAGGTACCGACACCCTGCCGCTGCTATTTCAGCCGACAGATTTTTGATACACTCCTTGACCGTGCCGTCTTCTTTCTCATTTCCTGCTTCCTTGCGATTGCTGAGGAATCCGCGTCGCTGTGCCAAATGATAAAGCGCCCGGCCAAGCAGCCAGCGCTGTGTGCGATTCCCGAGATCGAGCCGCTCGGACAGGGCTACATAACGATCGTGGTAAGGATTTCGATCCCCATTGTCGTCGGTTCGCTGCCAACGGAGGAATTCATTGTCCTGCGGGTAACGTTTCTCTTTTTGCCAGGCGGTCAACAGCTCCTCGGGCAACGGCGGGCAAAGGTCGTAACGGATGAGTATTTTGAGCAGTTCGATTTTTCGCAGACGCCGCCGGAAATAGTGGCGGCGCAGTGTCCGGGCGCTCGTCCGATCCTGAACGGCAGGTTTTTCATTGTTTTTGTCGCGGGCAACTCCCTCCTGGAAAATGTCTACACCTTTGTCAATCAGCGTATATTCGTTCTCCGATTCATCGACAAGGGCCCATCCCAGTGAGTTGGTGCCAAGGTCCAAACCCAATACTTTTGCCATATGAAGAAAGTGTTTTCTGTAAAATTAAATAAAAAATTGCAGAAATTCATCTTTTTTTACTATATTTGTGGTGTAAGAATTCTACATCTTATCACAATAAGGCTATATGCCGAAGGTTTTCAACCTATTGTCTCCGCGTACTCCGTGGAGACTTTTTTATATTTCGTGAATAATTTAAAAACCGTCGGTTGCTATTGCGGAGTGTGCCGGCGCTGTGGCTTTTTGCCTTCGGGAGTTCATGGTGCCGAAAACAGAAGGTCGCATGTCGGACCGTCCGCCACTCGCCGTGCGACGCACCGACATGAAGCATCTCCAATTGCAGCGTTCATCAAGGGCATATCGTTGGAATATGCAGGAATACTTTATATCGAGACTCTGAAACCGGGAAAACACGCGAATAGAAATTCAGCGACGCCTTCTGTTTCCGGGCGCATTCGTGCACGAGGCTCTGCCGCGGGCGGACGATGACGAACCGGATAAAAAGCGCACCCCGAAAATCCGGAAAGGGATTTCGGGGTGCGCTTCATTCGGGCGGGCGGCTGTCCGGCGCGTTATCGGGCGGGATGTTCCGGGCGTTTGCTGAAAATGGCCTTGATCCGGTCCATGTCGAACTTGGCCGAGCGGTCGTAGCAATAGATGCCGTTCTGTTCCTGTTCCACGTCCGTGAGCTGGGTGTAGCAATAGCCCCACACCTGTCCGGAGAGCGAGAGCAGCGCGTCTACCTGGCCTTCGAGCCGCGTGTAGAACTCTTCGAGCGTACGGGGCGCCTGTCCGTAACCCCACGATTCGGTCTGGGAATCCGTGGCCTGCTTCTCCTGGTCCTTCACCCATTTGATGCCGCCGAATTCATCGACCAGGTAGGGGCACGAGCCATCGTACTGCGGCCAGGCGTAGTTTGCGGTCGCCTTCACCTCGTTGAATCCGATGTTGCGCGTCTGGTCGCGGGTCGTCCGCAGGCGGGGATGGAAGAACGTGCCGTCGCTGAAGATTTTCTCTTTCAGTTTGGCCGGGTTCTGCTCGTAATTGTGGACGGCCCAGATGTCGGTCCTGACGACGGCGCCGCCGCTGACGGTGTTGACGGGGCGCGTCGGGTCGAGGCGCCCCGTCAGGTCGTAGACGTCGGAGGCGAAGCGCGGGAACTGCGTGTTGTCGGGCCACCACTCCTCGTTCATCGGCGTCCACGTCAGCAGCGAGGGGTGGTTCCGGTCGCGGACCACGCATTCGGCCCATTCGGAGAGGAAGTTGCGGGCCGTCTCCACGTCGTTGGCATCCATTCCCCAGCTGGGGCTTTCGCCCCAGGTGATGTAGCCGAGTCTGTCGGCCCAGTAATAGTAGCGTTCCTCGAAAACCTTCTGATGCAGGCGCGCGCCGTTGAACCCGGCGGCCAGTCCCAGTTCGATGTCGCGGCGCAGGGCGTCGTCCGATGGAGCGGTCCAGATACCGTCGGGGTAGAAACCCTGGTCGAGCACCAGCCGCTGGTAATAGGGTTCGTTGTTGAGGTAGATTTTGTTGCCTTCGATGTGGACCTTGCGCATCCCGACATAGGATTTCACGGCGTCGAGCACCTGGCCGTCGGGGGCGACCACCTCGTAGGTCAGGTCGTAGAGGAACGGGTCTTCGGGACACCAGAGCCGGGCCTTTTTGACCGGGATGACGACGACGCTGCTGTTCGACGCCCGGACCTGCCGCGTGCCGACGACCTTGCCGCCGTCCCGAAGGGTCACCCGGAGCGTGTTCGGGCTTTCCCGGAAGAACTGCGGGGCGACGATCAGCTGCTGCTGGTCGATGTCGGTCGTCATTTGGACGCGTGCGAGGGCTTCGGGAGCCACGGCCTCCATCCACACCGTCTGCCAGATGCCTGTCGTGCGGGTGTAGTCGCAACTGTGCGAGGCGTATTGCAGCGACTGTTTGCCGGCAGTCTGTTTGCCGCTGCGCAGGTCGCTCGTGGCGAAGACGACCAGACTGTGGCTGCCGCCCGGCTTCACGAATGCGGTGATGTCGTAGGAGAACGACGTGCTGCCTCCGAAGTGGCGTCCGACGAAGCGGCCGTCGACATACACCTCGGAGGTGTAGTACACGGCTCCGAAGTTGAGCATCACGTTGCGTCCCGACCAGTCTGCCGGAATGTCGATCGTACGCTGGTACCAGATGCGGCCTATGAAGTCCGTGTGGCCGACGCCCGAGAGCTTGCTCTCCGGGGCGAACGGCACGATGATTTTGCCGTCGAATCCCTTCGAGCCGGCGTAGCCGCGTTCCAGGCCGCTTGCGCCGAAATCGAACGTGTAGGTCCATTCGCCGTTCAGGTTGATCCAGTCCGTCCGCTCGAACTGCGGGCGGGGATATTCCGGGCGGGGGATCTGCGAAAACAGACACGCGGCCTGAAGCAGGAAAAAGAGGGTGATTGCGGTTTTCTTCATGGTTGTTTTTGGTTGGTTTGCTTGTTTTCGGGGTGGTTATTCCGGTGCGATGTCGAACCGGCCGGGCGGCTCCGTGCGCTGCGCCCCGGCGAGCGGCGGCAGCATGCCGCAAGGGAGCAGCAGCAGGATGTGCGCATGTTTCATGGCTTCGTCTATGGGTTTGCTGTGCCGAAGTTACGAAACTTTTTCGGAATACGGAGCGGGTCAGAGGTTAATTTTGCAGGGGAACAGGCTGAAGACCCGAAAAAAATAGACTATATTCGTACGATCAAAACTGCCCGACTGATAGGAAAAAGAGACTCTTGCACTGTTGGGGACCCTGCACCTTCGTCGGAGCGCAGGTCCCGTGGCCGACGCTTTTCAACGGCCGGAACCTGAAAGGCTGGAAGACGGTCGGCGGGACGGAATCGTTTTTGTGTTATATTTACGGATAAAACGAATGCGGTTATGGAACGGGAGAACGTCTTTTATATCAAAAACATGGTTTGCAACCGCTGCATTCTGGTCGTCACCCGGCTGCTCGAAAAAGCGGGGTTCACGCCCCTCGATGTCGGACTGGGAACGGTCGTCGTGCAGGAGAAGCCCGGCCGGGAGCAGCGGGAGGCGTTCCGCAAACTGCTCGAAGCCTACGGGTTCGAACTGATCGACGACAGCCGGATGCGCCTCATCGAGCAGATCCGGACGGCCGTGATCGAATTGGTGCATTACAGCGAAGATGCCTCGAAAGTCAACCTGTCGGATTACCTGCGCGAACGCTGCCACCGTGATTACAGTGCGTTGAGCAAGCTCTTTTCGGAGGTCAACGGCATCAGCATCGAGAAATACTTCCTCGCCCAGCGGATCGAGCGGGTCAAGGAACTGCTGGCCTACGGCGACCTGACCGTCAGCGAGATCGCCGACAAACTCCGTTATTCGAGCGTGGCGCACCTCAGCGCCCAGTTCCGCGCCCAGACCGGGATGTCGCCCACTGAATTCCGCCGGCTGAAAGGACGCGGCCTGAAACCGCTGGATGAAGTGTAGGTATAAATCATATCCATAATTCTGTAACACCCGGAGCGTGTCGGGACCTTACCTTTGTTCCCATGGAAAAGAGTAAGATCATCACGAATACGTTCCCGGTCGCAGGCATGAGCTGCGCTTCGTGCGCAGTCCGGGTCGATAAGGCGCTCAACGGCCTGCCGGGCGTCGAGTCTGCGCATGTGAACTACGCTTCCGCTACGGCGCGGGTGGACTACCGTTCGGGGGAGTGCTCTCCCGGGGTGCTGAAGCGGGCCGTGCAGGCGGCCGGTTACGACCTGCTGACCGACGCGGAAGGCCCGGCGGAGGACGAGGCGGCGCACGTCCGTGCGGCGCATTACCGGGCGCTCAAACGGCGGACTCTTTGGGCGGCGGGGCTTTGTCTTCCGATTGTGGCCGGAGGCATGCTGTTCATGGACGCTCCGGCCGTGAAATACGCCGTGTGGGCG
>OGES01002313.1_pt1 | contig 13068 bp, 10 predicted proteins | sample 1570711 | NCBI WGS metagenome assembly OGES01 (sample SAMEA2582133, study PRJEB24529) | metagenome | biome: Human gut stool | place: China | collected 2011 | reverse complement strand
AGTATTTCAACCCACGCGCCCCTTGCGGGGCGCGACACCAGCAGCAGGACCAGAGGGCAAGACAATGAAATTTCAACCCACGCGCCCCTTGCGGGGCGCGACTAACTTTATTCTGATGAAAGGATGGTCGTTTTATATTTCAACCCACGCGCCCCTTGCGGGGCGCGACATTCGAGAGCTATGTCCGCAAGAGGGGCAGAACTCATTTCAACCCACGCGCCCCTTGCGGGGCGCGACTTTCCGCCGTATTGACCTTTGTTTTGATGTCATTATATTTCAACCCACGCGCCCCTTGCGGGGCGCGACGTGCGAACGATGATAACGCGGGCGTTTCGGTTGATAATTTCAACCCACGCGCCCCTTGCGGGGCGCGACACCGTTAGGTACTAAAGTCAATAGTTCTTTTGGATTTCAACCCACGCGCCCCTTGCGGGGCGCGACAGCTAAAAAGACGCATCCAAACGCAACAGTTTTATTTCAACCCACGCGCCCCTTGCGGGGCGCGACCCGATAGAACGGAGTTGAGCAAGATGTTCACAAAAATTTCAACCCACGCGCCCCTTGCGGGGCGCGACGTCTTTTGCCCTGTTGCGCGTGTAGTAATCGAGATTTCAACCCACGCGCCCCTTGCGGGGCGCGACGTAGGCGGCAAGGCGCTCAACGCCTCCCTGTTTATTTCAACCCACGCGCCCCTTGCGGGGCGCGACATTGTTGCACATAGCGGTGCAAGCATCAATATCTCATTTCAACCCACGCGCCCCTTGCGGGGCGCGACGGCTGTCATGCTGAGCATCCGCCCCAAGTGGGTGGAATTTCAACCCACGCGCCCCTTGCGGGGCGCGACCAAGACGCTTATTAACGGCTTTACTGTGAGCAAATTTCAACCCACGCGCCCCTTGCGGGGCGCGACCCATCACCGGCCAGCTCGTCTGCTTGGTGGTGGTATTTCAACCCACGCGCCCCTTGCGGGGCGCGACGCATCGTAAGCGACCGAAAATACGAACAAATCGATTTCAACCCACGCGCCCCTTGCGGGGCGCGACGGGATACCTCTCACCGCCTTGGCCATCCCCTCCGGATTTCAACCCACGCGCCCCTTGCGGGGCGCGACACTTTTGAAAGGAGATATTAAACCATGCAGTTAATTTCAACCCACGCGCCCCTTGCGGGGCGCGACCATTACCGCAAGCACTGGTTGGCGGCATATTGGCATTTCAACCCACGCGCCCCTTGCGGGGCGCGACCACAACGCGGTTGATAGGAGCCACAATGTATTGATTTCAACCCACGCGCCCCTTGCGGGGCGCGACTTCTGGGGGAGGCTGCACCGGGGCTGTCTTACCAATTTCAACCCACGCGCCCCTTGCGGGGCGCGACCAGCACCACACTTTGGTGGGGTGTTCAGCAAGAAATTTCAACCCACGCGCCCCTTGCGGGGCGCGACGAATTTGTCTTGCGGTTTATGCGGCAAAAATAAGAATTTCAACCCACGCGCCCCTTGCGGGGCGCGACCTACGCCGACGAGATCGCAGTGCTGCAGGAACGGGAATTTCAACCCACGCGCCCCTTGCGGGGCGCGACAAAATGGGTTACAAATATACCAGAGTTGGGGAAGATTTCAACCCACGCGCCCCTTGCGGGGCGCGACTGAGCATCGCGTCGATCACCTCGTCCGGCAGCTTGATTTCAACCCACGCGCCCCTTGCGGGGCGCGACTACGCCTATATCCTACATGACATGGACACTGATATTTCAACCCACGCGCCCCTTGCGGGGCGCGACGCCGAGGGGGCTATCATGGGAACGAGACTAACTACAATTTCAACCCACGCGCCCCTTGCGGGGCGCGACCGCAAATCCCACTCAATTTCATACGTTCCACCCGTATTTCAACCCACGCGCCCCTTGCGGGGCGCGACTGTCGAGGACGTGCCGAAGGACATTTACGACAAATTTCAACCCACGCGCCCCTTGCGGGGCGCGACCGTCTAAAGCCTCGACAAGTAACTTATCAAGATAAACATTTCAACCCACGCGCCCCTTGCGGGGCGCGACGTTTGGTAAAATCATGTCTTCTGTCGCGCTCGGATTTCAACCCACGCGCCCCTTGCGGGGCGCGACACAGCTTCGGCTTTGGGCAAAGCGTTTGTACCCGCATTTCAACCCACGCGCCCCTGGCGGGGCGCGACTCTCTGGGGACGTAGTCCAGACCGCTTGCGTAAATTTCAACCCACGCGCCCCTTGCGGGGCGCGACAGCAAAAGTGTACAAATCACTATGCACATTTTTGCGATAACAGACAAATTTCAGATGCTTTTGCACAGAATGCCGCCTGTCAGGGCATTCTGCTCCTTTTTGATGCAGGAAAACCATGCGGATTTTGGGTGCGAACCGCCCAAGTGATCTCTGCGCACTTGTGCTTCGCACTATAAGATCATCGGTTCCTCGGGCAGATACGTCTGCTTGCAGCCAAAGTGTTCGATTTTATTCTCGTACTTCTTGCCCAAGTAGTAAAATCGAAGGCTGTCCTTTTCTGAGTCAATGATCTTACAGAGTTCATTTTGCAGCTTCCGGCACTGCGCCGTGTCCAGCAGGCATTCGAACACCGAATTCTGCACGCGCTGACCGTAATTGACACATTCCTTTGCGATTCTGCGCAGCCGCCCGCGTCCGGCGGCGTCGCTCGTGTTCACATCGTAGGTGATCAGAACCAGCATAGGCGCCTCACTTCCATAAAAACGGCGGATAGTCGTCCAAGTCGCCGCGCAGGTACCGCGCGAGCAGCAGGCTTTGTACATACGGTACCAGACCCCACGGTATCTTTTCCTCGAGAAACGGATGCGTGATGGTCTCCTTTTTTCGCTCCTGCCACTTCTGCAGGAACGTCCTGCGCCCTGTGTCCGTCAGCAGCACCGCGCCGCTCTCGCGGAAGTCAAAATCGATCGCTTTGAGCACACGGTTGTTGATGAGCGTGAGCACAAAGCGGTCGGCAAAGCACGGGCGCAGCTCCTCCATCAAATCGAGCGCCAGCGACTCCCGCCCTGGCCGGTCGCGGTGGAGATATCCGACGTAGGCGTCCAGCCCTACGCTTTCAAGCGCCGAGGCGCAGTCGTGCGCGAGCAGACTGTAAGCAAACGACAGCAGCGCGTTGAACGCATCGAGCGGCGGACGGCGGCTGCGCTCGCGGAAGAAAAACGTCTCTTTTCCCTGCAAGATCATGTCGTCCAGCACGCTGAAATATGCCGCCGCACCGATACCCTCGAGGCCGCGCAGACTGTCGAGCGACGTCTCCGCTGCGATCTGCGGCAGAAGCCCCTGTAACTGGTCGGACACGGCTGAAAAGCGCGATTCGTCAATGCGCATGGCGTGGTCGCGGCGCGTGCGCTCCACGCTCCATTTTGCGTTGTAGACCTTTCCGAAGATCATCATTCCGGCGACGCGACGGCTCTGCGACGGGTCGTCCGCCACGCGGTACTGCATCCGCCGCAGCAAGACGTTCCCCTGCGCCTGACCTGCTACACGGGCGAGAAATTTCCCGCGCGGCGAGCAGAACGCAAGTCCAATCTCCCGCTGCGCGCATGCGCCCATCAGGGCGGGCGACGCGCCCGCGTAGGAAAATGAGACGATGCTTTGCAGCGTGTGCAGCGGATAGCGGGCGACCGCTTCCCCGCCGCGGTTCGCCACAACGTTTTCCCCGTCCAGCGAGAGGTAAATATCCTCCGATGTGACAAAAAGCGTGTTCAAAAGCTGTCTCATTGCTCTCCCTCCATTGCGCCGCGCAGATACGCGGAAACGGACTTGCTTCTCATCAGCTTTGGCAGACACAATCCTTTCAGCGAGCAGGCGTTGCAGCCCTTTGTCGGCTTTACCTTCGGCGTGCTGCCGCGCGCATAGAGCGCGTGCATCTCTTCAAGGAGGGCACGCACCTCCTGCCGCAGCTCAGGGGTGAAGTCGACTTCCGTGCGCCGCCGCGGCTCGCCGTAATAGAGCGCACCGCGCGGGATCTCGCAGCAGAGCATTTCTTCAAGGCACATCGCCTGTCCACAGAGCTGGAGCGTGTCTTCCGTGCCCTCTTTCGGCTTTCCGCGCTTATACTCCACGGGATAGGGCTGCCACAGACCCTCGCGGCCTTTGAGCGGAATGCCCGTCTCGCCGCGGCGGAATTCCAGCACGTCGCACGCGCCTGATACGCCGAGCGTGCGGGAAAAGACGCGCATATCGCGCGTGATGACGAGGTCGCCCCTGCTTTCGGTGAATGAGCCGTCGTGCGCGTTTTCGTGCATGATCGCGCCGTCCGTTGTGCGGTAGTTTTCCGCCCATTGCTTTTCTACATGGATGAGTGCCCACTGGCGACGGCAGAATTTGAAATGCTGTAAGCCGGAAAGCTGGAGGAAGTCCTCGTCCTGATAGATCATCCCATCCGCGTGCAAGTCACGCCGGAGGGAAGGTGCGTTTCATCCACGCTGACAGTGTAGTCGCCGTAGCTTCTCGGCGCGGTCACGCCGTCCTTGTGTTCGACCTTGACAAGGTCAAAGAGCTTGTGCGCCGGAGCGCAGCCGAGCTCGCAGTTGTGCTTGAAGACGATGAGCTCGCGCACGGCCATCTTGCCGCGCGCGGCGGAATGGTCGTTTTCAAACATGTTCAAAATAGCCGTCCACAGGAGTTCGAGGTCCTCTTCCGAAAAGCCGGTCGTCTTGCGCGCGAGATTCGCCGACACATAGCCCTCCGCGCGGTAGAGGCCGTAAGGCACGATGTACTTGCGGCCCATTTCGGTGTTCTTCTTTTCCGCGTCCGCCTCGGTCGTGATGGCGACGCGCGTGATGGTCACCTCCTGCGGCAGAATGGGGTCGATGCTTCGGGCAAAGCCGAGCTGCACCGGCCCACGCACCTGACCGCAGTTGAGCGCACCCTTGGTAAAGGTCGTCATCACCGCGCCGAACGTGCGGATATCGTAGAAATTGGAACACATGAAGTCGCGAATTTTTTCATCCAGATGCTCGTCCTTTTTCTTGGCTTCCTTCAGCTTATCGGGGTCTGCGCCGACGTAGGCACAGGCCTCTTTATCGCTCGAGTTCAGCGGTACGCCGTCTTTGATGTAGATATGATAATGATCTGCATCCTCTTTTGCCATTTCAACATAATTGCGGATCTTGCGCTTGAGGCAAACGTCCGTCACAAGGCCATAGCCGGTCTCGGGGTCGACGCGCGGCATATTGCCCGCATCGGGATCACCGTTGGGATTGCCGTTTTCCACGTCGAACAGCACCACAAATTCATAACGGTTCTTGATGGGATCAGACATTTTCTTTCTCCTCCTTTTTGCCATTACACTGATGATAATAACCAAGATAAAAACAGATTGTTTCTTCCTGCGTGAATCGCGCCGGTGGTGGTGTGGTCAGTCGCGCAGCAAGATCACTTTCCAAGTCTCCGAGCTTTTTCCCTAATCCTGGCTTATCTCGCATGAGTTTTTTCAGGTGGTAATTACTCAAGGAGAACAGTTTGCCAAATACACTCCTCGGTGTTGATGCCGCCGAGTTGAAATAGCTGTCCCTAATACTCCGGTTCACGCTCCACCCCATCGATGCAAGCTGAATCTCTTCCATCACTCGAAACAGACGGCCCAAAAGATATGGCATATAGTTACAATCTTCATTTAACTGCACACTTGTCACCTCCGAAAACATTGAATGATCGCTTCCTCGTTCGTAGTTCTTTGCCAAATAGACCTTCAAAATAGCGGCTCTCTCCCAAGTAACGTTTCGCTCTGCACGAATGCGAAGCAAGACAGCTTCCATCAAAGATATAGGGTATGGAGTTCCTGAAAATACAGCCCGCACCGTTGCCCCAGACACAACTGGACTGGGGACCTGTTTTTTGGAATCTCGTACGGTTGCGTTCAGCAGAGCCCACAAAGGGAGTATCGAATATTTTGCACCGGCGATCTCCAGCCTTGCATAGTGCGCGTTTACATTCTCCATCAGCTTTCCGAAGCTGTCACGCAGAAAGAAGCGGACGGAAAGGCGCGCCGCGTTGGGCGCGAGACCGAGAATGTAAAACGGTCGATTCGGGTCGACGCCGAGGTCGTCGCACGGCAGCCCATTCGCCAGACGTTTGAGCGCCGCGCGCAGATCATTGTCCGACAGGCCGCCGTATGTGCCGCCGCCAATCACGGCGCTGAAAAAGCCGGGATAGGCATCATCTGCGCCCTCTGCCCAGCAGACGACTGTCGTATCGCCGATGTGCTGGACGTGGTCGCTGTCCGCAAGCAGATGATTCAGTGCGGCGGTGTAGGCAAAGGCGGCGTATTTGCCGACTGGGGCATTGTAGTTCTGCTCCCGTCCGTAGGAGCAGAACGCCGGCGCGTTGAACGACACCAGCGCCGCGCCGCTGGACTGCGCGTCCCGCACGCCCTTGACCGACGGGTGCACAGCGGCGATCTCATCCTCTTTTCCGGTCACGAGACACTGCATCTTGACGCCGCTCTCGCCGCCGTCCCGATACCGCTGCCATGCCTCGCGGATAGCGGCATCCTCCTCGACCTTGCGGCCATCCACGCGAAAGACGAGGTTGCCGCCCGCGGTCACATCGTCGAGCTGTCTGATGAGCGCCGGATGCTCTGCCGCGCGTTCCGGTTCCCAAGTGTCGAAAAATGCCAGTATTGCGCGGGCATTGGGCGAATCGACGCTATCCAGCACCGCGTGGTGCAGCTTTGACGCAGTGGCAAAGCACTCGCGGCTGCGTTCAGGCTTCCCTTTCTGGTCGATGCCGAGCAAATAAGCGGAATTGTCCCACAAAAAGTTCGAGGCAATGCTGACCGTTCGTTTCACCGCTGCCGGCAGCACCATCAGCTGCGGCTGCATGACCGTCTTTTTACCCTTTGTCCCTTCCACCATTGTCGGAACGATCTGCGTCAGCTCACCGTTTTCGTTTATGTAAAGTGCGAGACTGATCTTCGCAGGGGCCCAGCCGGGCGCGGCGATCTCACCGCGCGAGAGGAGGTCTTCGTAATACCGCGTCAGCGCTTGCAGGATCATCCTCTCACCTCCCTGCTCTCAGGCGGCGGAACGATCATCACGCCGTCGACAAGGCTCGCGCGGAAAAACTTCGGCGTGATGTTCGCAGGATCGCTGTAGTCGAGGTCCCACAGCATCCAGCCGAGGTCGCGCGTGCCTTTGAGCTCATCGGGGCACGGCGGCAATTCCGTGCAGCGCCGGAACTGCGCGGGAAACTCCCGCGTGCCGAAATACGGCATGCTGTAACACTGCCCCTTTTCCAGCCGTCGCTTGATCATGTCCTGAAACTTGCCGGGATTGTCGCCGGGCGCAGCGGCGTCCGTCGTGTCGAAGTGCGCGTCGATGACATAGTGTACGTCCCGCAGCACCATAGCCGCGCGCTGCTGAATGCTCTCCGACGCGGCGAGGTACAGCTCCCCCTGCCCTTTTTCCATCACGGTCTTTGCCCTGCGGGCGCTGATGACATCTTTGACCTCGTTGCGGCGGATGTTGGTGAAGCGGATGGGGGCGCACACATGGATGCGGTCGATCACCCAACGGAGCCCTGGGTGCCAGTAGATGCTTTCCAACAGCCCGCGCGCCGCTGAGGGCGTCATCACGTCATAGCTGACGCGCTCCGTTTTCATCTCAGGCCGCGTGAAGCAGGCGTAATCGCCCCAGACCTCCACTTGAATCGGCATTGGATCACTCCTCTCTTAGTTGAACTTAATTTGATCATAATACAATATGTTTATAATGTCAACTTCATGTTAAAAAGAAATTAATAGTTGACAAGGAGGAATATATATGCTATGTTAAATAAGTCGTCAGATAAGACGTGGATTGAAATATGTTGAAAAGCAATTATGCTTACAAGCAGAAGGACGGTCTTCCGTCCTTCTGCTATTTTCTTAGATCAAAAATGCCTTTCCGGTTTCCGGTTCCAGCGTCAGGCCTGTCCGCTCATCATACAGCGTAAGGTCCGAAAGGATGGCGCTGCTTTCATCCAGTGCGGGAATATCCCGCGCGGTCAGCAGCGCGCCCGCGGCATAGAGCTTTTGAAAATGCGGTTCGTAGACCGAGACTGCGTAGCGCCCCAGCTTGCGGTAGAGCTCTTTGGAGCACTCGCCCGCTTTCAGCCGTTCGATGAGCGCCGCTCCGCCGCCAAACGGGACATAGACCGTGCGCGTGTTCTGATCGATCAGATGAAAATTCTCCGCCACGGTGCGAAACGGCAGTTCGCAGCCGTTGATGCCCTTTTCAAACGCCTTGATAACACCCGACTTGTCGAGTGTTTCTCCGCTCAGCGCGCGCAGTTCGCGGAAATAGCGCTGCATGGTTTCCTGCACGGCGGGGTCTCGCCCGTCTTTCAGCGCATGGCGTGTTGCGCCCACCGCCGTGCGGAACAAAAGCGGCGGCAGCTCCGTCCGCTCAAAGATCGTTACGATGCTCTCACCTGCCGCCCGCTTTCCCTCGCGGTTGCAGCGCCCCGCCGCCTGCAAGACGGAATCCAGCCCAGCCAGCTCGCGGTACACCGCGGGAAAGTCCACGTCCACGCCCGCCTCGATCAGCGAGGTCGACACGACGCGGCACGGTTCCCCCGCCTTTAGGCGCCGCCGGATCTCATCGAGAAGCGTCTGCCGCTGTGCGGGCACCATCAGCGTCGAGAGGTGAAAGCTCGCCTCCTGCGGCAAGCGCGCAAAGATGCTCTGCGCCGCCTTGCGGCTGTTCACGATGCAAAGCACCTGCCGGTGCTCGCTGAGCCTTTCCGCAAGCGCGTCGTCCTCCAAGATGCCATCCTGTCGAAACGTCACGCGGCGGAAGCTGTCGTATTCCTCCGCCGTCTGCGGGCACAGTTCTGTGACAGGGCAGCTTGGCGCATAGGTGTGCAGCAGGTCACCGAGCGACGGCTGCGTGGCTGTGCACAGCACAAGCGTTGAACGGAATTGCTCGGCAAGCGATGCCATCGCCGCCACGCAGGGCCGCAGATGGCAAAGCGGCAGCATTTGCGCCTCGTCAAAAATGATGACGCTGTCGGCAAGATTATGGAGCTTGCGGCATTTTGACGAACGGTTTGCGTAAATGGACTCAAAAAACTGCACCGCCGTTGTGACGATGACCGGCATGTCCCAGTTTTCCGCCGCCAGCGCGCGGCGCACCTCCTCGGGCGACGCGCCGTCGGAAAGCTCGAACTGCACACCTGAGTGATGCTCGAGCACATTGCCGTCGCCGAGGATCTCGCGGAATACTTCGGCATTCTGCTCGATGATCGACGTGTACGGCACGACGTAGATCACCCGCTTCATCCCGTGCGCCACTGCGTGCCGCAGCGCAAAGGCGAGCGACGCGACCGTCTTTCCGCCGCCGGTCGGCACGGTCAGCGTGTAAATGCCTTTTGGTTTACTGCCTGTATCCAGACAGCTGTTTAGAATTTTGCAGCGCAGCTTGTTGAGCGCTGTTTTGGGATTTTGCCACGGCGCGATGTATTCTTTCAGCCGCCTTAGCAGCGTCGGAAGATCGTCATATCCGCCGCGCCCGCGTTCGCCGTCCATGAACCGCTCCGTATCGAGAAAATCCGCGTCCACCAGACAGGAATAGAGCATCCTTGTCCGAAACGACGCTTTCAATGGATCCCGTTCCGGCGTCTCAGGCGGAAGAGTTGGCAGTGTCACGCCGCTCTCGCCGCAGCGCTCAAGATAGTGTCCCTCCACGCCCTTTTTGAACCGGCCGGAGAGCGTGGCCTCGCCCGCGCGGTCGGTCCTCAGATTTCCAACATCCAAAAGTCCGCCGTGGTGACCGGCGACGCACGCGGCGGCGCTGGGCCGCTTCATCTTTATACAGGTGAGCATCCCCGCCGTGGTGTGGTCGACAACGGGACCACCTTCAAGCAGGCGCTTCTGGAATGCGTCAGTGCATTTGCCGAGATCGTGCGAGAGTCCCATCAGATCTCCGTCCGCCTCTGCGCCGAAGTCGGCGGCAAACTCTCGGCACAGCGCGGCTGTACCTGTCAGGTGCTCCGCGACGGTCTGATAGATGGTCTGGCCGTTTTCATCCTGCCGGATGTGTGCGTAATATGGCATGCGCTTCCCTCTCATTTCTCCCCAAATAGCAAAAATCAGCCCTGTGGATCACAGAGCTGACTTCCCGGGGCCGGAATTCAGCCCTGCGTATAAAACTTGTACGTTTATCATATCGTATAAGATAACGTCGAAAAAGTCAATGGAATTTATATGCCTTGCACTATTCGCGGACGTTTTCTTGTGGCCTTTTTTCCAGCTTATCCGATACCATTGTCCCTCCATCTTGACGCTGCGGCGAAAGTGTGGTATCATCGCTTTGCCTTCTGGGAAGACTACTCTGACCGGCGGCGAACCAGATTCATTCTACCGTTCTGACAGCGAGGATGCGTTCCGAGCCACAAGAAGAGGGAAAACAAAGACACAGCCCTGCTGCGTCGTCATTTGCTGTTTCCATCCCTTCTGCTGAACGGCGGAAGGGATGATTTTTATTTTGACAAAGGAGAATGCGTTAATGGAAACGAGAGTCGCCGTGCTGGCCATCATCGTCCGCGGGGGAAGCTCTGTCCAGCCGCTCAACGAGCTTCTGCACCAGTACGGTCAGTATATCATCGGGCGCATGGGCGTGCCGTACCGCGAAAAGGGCGTGAATATCATCAGCGTGGCGCTCGACGCGCCGGGCAACGTCATCTCCGCCCTGTCGGGCAAGATCGGCCGTCTGGACGGCATCACCGCCAAAACGGTCTACGCGCCCGAGGGCAGCATCGGAAAGGAAGAAAAACAATGAAAAAGAATCTCAAATATCTCTTGGCCCTGTGCCTGACGATTGCACTCGTCTTCTCGCTCGCCGCCTGCGGGCAGAAGGCGGATGAGACGCCGAACGACGCGCGGGATGACCAGCAGACCGAGCAGGAGGAGTTCACCCCTGCGAACTATTCCATCGCCGCGCTCAAGGGCCCTACGGCCATGGGCCTTGTGAAGCTGATGAAGGACAGCGAAAGCGGCGAAACGACTGGCAATGAATATACCTTTACCCTTGCCGGTTCTGCGGATGAAGTGACGCCCGCGCTCCTCAAGGGCGAGCTCGACATGGCCTGCGTGCCCGCGAACCTCGCCGCCGTGCTCTACAATAAGACGGAGGGCGAGATCGAGGTGCTGGCGGTCAACACGCTCGGCGTTCTCTACATCGTGGAAAACGGCGAGAGCGTGCACTCCATGGCCGACTTGAAGGGCAAGACCATCGTGGCGGCGGGCAAGGGCTCTACGCCGGAATACGCCCTGCGCTATCTTCTCACGGAAAACGGCATCGATCCCGATAACGATGTGACAATCGACTGGAAGAGCGAGCACAGCGAGTGTGTCGCGGCACTGGCTTCCGGTCAGGCGAGCGTTGCGCTCCTGCCCCAGCCCTTCGTCACCGTGGCGCAGAGCAAGATCGAGGGCCTGCGCATGGCGCTCGATCTGAATGCTGAATGGGACGCACTCGATAACGGCTCGGCGCTCATCACGGGCGTCATTGTTGCCCGCCGCGCGGTCGTGGAGGAAAATCCTGCCGCCGTGGAGGCCTTTCTCAAGGACTACGCCGCGAGCGTCGACTGGGTGAACGCCAACACCGCGGATGCCGCCGCGCTCATCGGCGAATACAGCATCGTGGACGCCGCCGTCGCGGAAAAGGCACTGCCCTACTGCAACATCGTCTGCCTGACGGGGGCAGACCTTCTTGAGGCGCTGCCCGGTTATTTAGAGGTGCTCTACAATGCGTCTCCCGCCGCTGTCGGCGGCGAGATGCCGGATAACAGCTTCTATTTCGCATAAATTCTTTGCGGCGGCGGGCGCTGTCCCGCCGCCGTATTTCAAGGAAAGGAGAGATGATCATGCGCGGAAAAAAGCAGAACGTGCGTCTCTGGGCAGTCGCTTTCTGGCTGATCGTCTGGCAGCTTGCCGCGTTGGCACTGCACGCGGCATACCCGCACGGCGCGCTGCTGCTCCCCTCTCCCGTATCCTCGCTCGCGCGGCTCATTTCGCTGGCGGGCACGGCGGTGTTCTGGTGCGCCATCGGCACGTCGAGCGTGCACATTCTGGGCGGCTTTTTGCTTTCCTGCGCGCTGGCAGTTGTGCTGGCGGCGCTTTCCGCGCGGTTTTCGCGCGTCAAAGAGCTGCTTGCGCCGCTCGTGGCGGCGGTCAAGACCGTGCCGGTGGCGTCGTTCATCATTCTGGCGCTTATCTGGCTCTCCAGCCGAACGCTGCCGCTGTTCATCGCGGCGCTGATGGTCTTCCCGCCCGTGTACTTAAATGTGCTTGAGGGCATCCGGCGCACGGACGACTCTCTTCTGGAGATGGCGCGCGTGTTCCGCGTGCCGTTTTCGCGCACGCTGCGGGGCGTGTATCTGCCGCAGGTGCTTCCCTACTTCCGCTCTGCCGTCAGTGCGGCGCTGGGCCTTTGCTGGAAGGCCGGCACCGCGGCGGAGGTCATCGCCCTCTCCAGCGGCTCAATCGGTGAGAAGCTCTACAACGCGAAGATATACTTCCAGACCGCCGACCTCTTCGCCTGGACGGCGGCGATCGTGCTGATCTCGGCGGCGTTTGAAAAGCTGTTTCTTCTCCTCGTGGACAAGATCGCAGAAAGGATGGGAGCATGATGGAGCTTCGAGTCGAACACCTCTGCAAGCGCTACGGCGAGAATGCCGTGCTTGACGACATTTCCTTTACCGCGCGCGTCGGCGTGACGCTCCTGCTCGGTCCCTCCGGCATCGGCAAGACGACGCTGCTGCGCGTGCTGCTCGGGCTGGAAACGCCGGACAGCGGCACGGTCAACGGCGATAAATTTCGCTGGACGGCGGTCTTTCAGGAAAACTGCCTGCTCGAAGGGCTGGACGCAGAGGGAAATCTCCGCTTCGTCCTCGGCGCGAATTACAACGCCGCGGCGGCGCAGGCGCTCCTGGAAGAACTGGGACTTGGCGACGTGGGGAAAAAGAAGGTACGCGATTATTCCGGCGGCATGCAGCGCCGGCTGGCACTCGCTCGAGCGCTGCTCGCGCCGTCCGACGCGCTCGCGCT
>OGES01002312.1_pt1 | contig 13084 bp, 14 predicted proteins | sample 1570711 | NCBI WGS metagenome assembly OGES01 (sample SAMEA2582133, study PRJEB24529) | metagenome | biome: Human gut stool | place: China | collected 2011 | reverse complement strand
TTCATTTTTCTTATGATTTATGATGAATGCAGAAGATAAATATAAAGTCGTTATTGTAGATGATGAGCGTACAGCAATCGATGCTTTGCGCAGGGAACTGGGCGCCTATCAGGAATTTGAAATAAAAGGAACTACTCTTCCACTATCCATTTTTCTATATTTCTTGTTTGCGAACTAAAGTTCACACCCACTTTAAAAAGCTTACGATTATCCGCTTCAAAAGGAAGTGAATAATGTTTCTCATTAATCTGTTTCAGGGCTTCTTCTGCCGTACCATTCAGTTTAAATTCCATGACATATATAAATTTATCCGTTTGCAACACAAGGTCGATACGCCCTTCGCTTGTATGATATTCCACTTTAGTATAAAAGCCCACGAGTTTGAAAACGATAAAAAGCACATTTTCGTAATGTAACTCCTGCTCGCGAATCACGTCATAACCAGTGTCCGCAAAGAAACTTTGCAGCCGTCGGAAGAAAGAGTTATAGTCACCGGAACGTACTTCACGGACAAACTTCTGAATTTCAAAAGGAGACTCCACCTTATTTACGTTCGCATAATAAGGAAGTAAGAAACGGACAAACCCCTCTTCCACTTCACGATTCGGAAAACCTAAACGGTATATGCCAAACTCTTCGTCATACCCCTTAATGGTAAGATATCCGCTCTGATAAATCACTGGAATGGGATTACTAGATTCCGAGTCGATACTGTTCAACACCTGTTCGTCTGTTTCCTCATGAGCCATCCGTTCCAAATCATAGTGATGCTTCTTCACCAAGTTCGTCAGATAAGTGGGTGTCCCCGTCTCAAACCAGTAGCTGCCGAACTTCATCTTATCAAACGTGTTCAACAGACTGAAAGGGTTATAGATCCCGATGGTATGTTCCACAAAGTGGTAACCATCATAACATTCTTTCAATTCTGCGCACACCTGCTCATAACTCATCTTCTGCTTTTCTGCCAACTGATGCAATTCCTCCTCCAGGTTGTCATGTATTTCTTTCTCCGTGATGCCGCAAATATCCACAAAGCGTTCATCCATTGAAATATCCTTCAAGTTATTCAAGTCGCTGAACACGCTCACCTTGCCAAATTTTGTCACCCCGGTCAGCAACGCAAACTTGATGCAGCCGTCCATCGTCTTCAAAGCTCCGTAGAAAGGCTTCAACGTATCCCGGAATTGCTTCTGTAAGTCCTCATTGCCAATGGCCTGCAGCATCGGCTTGTCATATTCATCCACCAGAATAACGACCCGTTGTCCGGTCTTCTGGCAAGCACGCTCTATAATACCGGCAAAGCGTAGGGAGAACGAACGTTCCGATGGTTCGGCACCATAAAGTTTTTCCCAAGCGGTCAACGATTTATCTAGAATATTATCCAGACTCTCCAAAGCATCATACTTCTCGATATTAAGGTCAAGATGCAAAATTGGATGTTCTATCCAATCTTTTTCGAGCTTCTCCACCATCAGTCCCGTAAACAGTTCCTTCTTCCCTTGAAAATATGCTTCCAAAGTAGAGATCAGCAGACTCTTTCCAAAACGTCGCGGACGACTCAAAAAGTAATAACTCCCGGTCTTTACCATTTGATACATCAAGGCCGTTTTATCAACATAGAAATAACCGTCTTGACGGATTTTCTCGAAGTTCTGGATACCAATAGGATATATTTTATTGCTCATACATGTACAACCTTTTAATTATGGTGCATACAAATATACAGCTTTCATTCTATAACACAAAGCTAGCAGTGATTTTAATTCTATGATAGAAAAAACTTTTAGATGAGCTATATTCAGGAACAGAAGTTGCAAGCGTATTTCAATTAGAATCTTATATTCTTGGGATTTATTCGAGCATCTTCAAGTGATAATATAATAATATCTTCTCCTTGAACTGAATAATATAATTTACTTAATGGAGTAACTAAACATTGTCGCACAATCATATTATCTTATATATAAGGAAAAGTGAAAGGATTTATTTCTATAATTTTAAAACAATGTTTTAACTCTGCAATATTTTTTTTTGCTGCGACTGAAATCCCCACTCAATTAATAAAAAATCAATTACCGAATCAATGCGTTCCTCTGCTCTAGGAGATATAATGAGATTATACTGACTCATTTCTCATACTTATTCATAAAAGAAGAAATACTACGACATTCTCCCCTCTTATACTGTTCTAATCCAATACGGATATCTTCTTTCACATAATCAGGTGTCTCTTAAAACTCAATCCATTTTCCTCTTTTTATTTCTATAAATTTTAAATAGAAATAAAGTATCAAACATCATACCCTCTAAAAGCAATATATCAACGATCTTCACAGACAGTTGATATATTTAGAATACATATCAGCATTTTGCTAATATGAGGGGGACAGATCAGGAATATACCGCTGTATTTTTCCCAACCTGCAAAATGTAGGGGATTCATGTGTGTAGCATTCAATTAGGGACTTCCGTGTATCGTTATTTTATAAGCTAATAATCTTCAGGAGCTATTTTTAGAAAATAGCTAGTTGCTCTGCACAAATCAGCAACCAATCTCATTTAATTACCATTATCCTTTCAATAATGCCAACACAAACTGTGGTACTTTCCATGCCATCTTCTCTAATTTAGTCAGAGTAGGCCATAGACCGTGAGAGGAGTACACTCTAATGTCTTCTCCCCACATTTTCTTACGCTTAGCACTATCAGTAGAAAGCCCTCCCATACGCATACGTACAACATACTCTTTCAAATAAGTAACAGAAAGTCCGCCCGTCATCAGATAACGTACCAACAGTTCACTATCCGCAGCAATCTTATAACTTTCGTTATAAAGACCTAGTCTCATCATTACCTCGCGGCGAATATAACAAGTAGGATGTAATGGAAGCCAGCCATGACGTACCTTCCATAAACGATAATCACCGCCAATCCAGTTACGTACTACCTTATCTGTATTATCAGGATTCACAAAAAGTCCATCACCATACAGAAAATCTGCTCGAGTAGTCTTCATGTGTTCCACAATGCGGCTTATGACCCCATTATCATAGAAAAAATCATCCGAATGTAGTAATCCAATCACATCACCTGTAGCCACACGAATTCCCTTATTGATAGCTTCATACATTCCATGATCGGGCTCCGAGATAATAGTTGATATACGATCTTCATATTCCCTAATAATCTCTAACGAACCATCCGTACTCGCCCCATCTACAACAATAAACTCTATGTTATTATAATCCTGCGCCAAAACACTCTCTATGGCACCACGAATCGTCGCCGCACGATTAAAGCACGACGTTATTATAGATACTTTCATAAAATTTTATTATACATCAAAGACCTTACACATATTAAAAGATCATAGGAATTTCTCTTTCAAATATGTCTTTATCATTTCTTCATTCCACCCACATTGCTTCTTCAGTTCATACACCTTTGCATCTACCAGCATTCTGTACCAAAAACCTTGTAAGATGTGCCAAATGAAACCTTCTTTTCCATCAAGAAACCCGCCTTTCAAAATATAACGGATAGTAAAGTTAACAAAAGGTCGTATGAAGAGAGGTGACTTAATGTATTTTATTTTTAGCCAACGTTTGCGTTGTTCCTCCGTTCCGAAAAATTTAGGTACTACTTCCTGCGCTTTGGCATCCATGGCATACTCTGTCATCAGCATATCAGCCATTTCACGAGTTGCATATCCGTTATGTTTATCTGTCCACCATGTCAAATTATTAAGATTAGCATCCACTTGATTGCCCATATTTACGGTAATGGATGTTCCATCAGTTAGACGAATGTGTTCATCCATCCATCTGTTTTCGCACTCTCCATGCCCTCTACGAAAGATTTTCAAATGATAGCTAGGATACCAGCCACCATGGAGCAATGGATGGCCCATAAAGTCAATGCGTTTACGCACATAAACACCATTGACTTGGTCGGAGCATTTACTAACGGCTTCTTTTACAGCTGTGCCGAGTTCACCTTCTAGGAACTCATCTGCATCTATTCGCCATATCCAATCTGCAGTAATACCACATTCATAAACACCGTAATTAAACTGTGTGGCGTAATTTTTCCACTCATGCTGGATTACCCTTGCACCATGTTCTTTAGCTAGTTCCGTCGTTCTGTCGTCACTAAAACGATCTACGACAACTATGTCATCACAAATTCCTTTTAACGATTTCAAACAGCGAACAATATGCTTTTCTTCATTCTTGGTCAGAATGACAGCTGCAATCGATTGTTTCATAAATATTTCTTTAAAATGGGAACTCTGATCAAAACATTTACTGACATCCAAGAAAGTATTACAATAGCTAGCGATACCATCAATATCATAAGAATATTAAGCCCCATGATATTAACATGTAACACTTTAATAATCAAATTAATCCAAACCATATGAATTATATAGATACCCAATGAGCATCTATTAAAATTTTTCACAAGAGGATTACAACAAATTTTATCAATCAATTTTCTCTGTCTCATCGCCATTATGAACATCAAGGTAACCTGCATTACAGTGAATGGCGATGTGTAGCCAGAAAAGCGAAATTGTATATCAAATACGTATTCTATTACAACCAGGGCAAATAGAAATAATATTATAAAAACGCAATATTCATCTTTCAAATAACAAGAACACCAATCTTTCACTTCTTCTATTGATAAAAAATAGCCAAGTAGTAAATAGCCAACATAAACTGATGAAAGTGGAAAGACGATACCAATATCTTGTTTTACACATGGCAGTATGGATGTGAAAAAGAATATTATCAGGAGTAAAATCAACAACTGCTTGGGATGGGGAGAGGTATTTTTCCAACTAAATATTGGAAGTATTAAATATATTCCTAACAACATATACAAATACCAAAGATGATTCCAAGTTTTTCCTTGAATCATATCAACAAACGAGTTAACAAACAAATCTAAAGTCAACGATTTGGTTTTAAAGAACAATTCCATAGATGCAAATAATGTTCCGAATAAAGCCAAGAGTATAGCAATTCGTTTGAAATAACAAAATGCTTTGTTATAATCAATAGGTTGTCTCGAAAGGAGCAGGAATCCTGTGATCATCATAAAGAGCGGCACAGGCCAAAAAGCCAAACCATTAATTGTTTTAAACAATACCAACCCGTTAGCATTCGCAGTATCTCCATATGCAGAAATCCAACAAACACCTACATGATTCATGATTACTCCTATGGTGGCACAGAGTCTAATAAACTCCACGCCAACAATTTTTTCCTTGCTCATAATCTCCTTTTTATAATTTTTGCAGGATTACCACCAACTACCATATCGGGACCAACATCTTTATAGACGGAGGCTGTTGCTCCAACTACTGCATTTTCACCGATCTCAACTCCCATACTAATGAATGCGCGAGTCCCAATCCATGAGGCTTTATGCAAAGTTATGGGAGCAACAATCAGTCCTCCTTGGTTGCTGTTTCTACAAGAGAGTTCATGGCCCGCAGTACATAAATAGCTGTATTGAGAAACCGTCACATCATCTTCTAATGTAACCAGAGCTTGATTGTAGCAAATCACATGGGGTCCCAACCAAGCATTATGCCCAAGTCTTAAATTCCAAGGTGCCCAGATAACAGTACTGCTATATACCCCCGAATCCCAATGCACTTTTGCCCCAAACAGCTTTAATAAGAACAATCGCCAAGGCAAAAATAATTTAGTTCCAAATGGACGGAATAGAAGGAATCTTACAATATACCAAAGAGTCCGCAGCATTTTATTGGTTAAAGATACCTTTCCAATATTTGATGATTGAAAGCCCATTATTCCATTACATTATTTACATATTCTTCCACTAAAGGTAAAACCGCGCAAGTTGAGTTTATACCGCCGGCACGAGGAAGTACTCCTGTGTTTACCACCAACATATTTTCAAAGCGTTGAAAATAATCCTCTACACTATTAAAATCACAGAACATTCCAAAAGGATGATATACATCTTCATATTTTTCTGCAGAAGTACTAAAAGGCAGTTCTTCATAAACAACTCCATTTTTATCCAAGTAAGACTTCACACAAGCTCGTGCTTTGGTAAACAACTCTCCAGTTTTAGGCATGATAGTCAAGTCAACATCGACACTACGTTCACCAAATGCATCTTTTTCATTGTTCATACTCATCTTACCTGATTCTCGTGGAGCCTCTATATCTATTTGGAGATAAAACTCATTCTTGTAGATATACATTCTTTTAAGAATTATCATGTTCCATGCAAAAGCAACACAAGAAGGAATATTCTTAATAATGTTCATCAACAATCCGGCACGAAACTTATGCCCAAACAATAGTTTCTTTAAATCTCTAAAGAATGGGAAGTCCTCATTACAGATGGGCTGAGAATAAAAAGAGTAGCCATCAACTTCACCAACAAATCGTTTTGTAACCAAAGAAGCACCTTGAACATGGAAAGTAAAATCTTGGTCTCCCATTTGAGGACCGCTCTTCACCTTAAAAGCACGTTGAGAAAGATGATCGGAAAAAGTCATTGTTCCTTTTTCTTTTGACAATCCAGATTCTACTAGAAGACGACTACTTTCAAATGCTCCTGACGTTAAAAAGTACTGATCAAAAGAAAGCGTCTTGTGTTGTCCATGCTGAATTAATTCAATTCCGGTAATCAGTTTTCCTTCATTCAGGAATTTAATTACACGAGAATTACTTAATAGTTTAATCTTCTTATTCTTTGCAATCCTAAAATGCGTAAAAAGATTTCGATGAAAATAGCTCAACCATATTCCTGTCTTGGTGAACAGGTTATGTTCTAATCTAACCTCCGGGATTTTATTTTCCAAACCAAATTTTGCCAAAACCCGATCTTTGTATTTTATATCAAGAGCTACTATTCCTTTCATGAACTCTGTTGGATTAGCAAAATCATTTTCTGTAAAAGTCAGCAATTGACCGCCCCATTTAGCAGAAGCTCCTCCATAGCCAAAGAAACGTGCTTTTTGCAAACCTTCGTAAGGCGCATTCACGACATGTGAAATATAACCCATCTCTGATTCGGTCTTTAAGTGTGAATCTCCAACGTCAATGAGAGTAATATCCTCATGCGGATAAATGCTGGCTAGTAAGTCTGACGTATAACTACCATAGGTACCTGCGCCAATTACCGCTATCTTCCTTTTGCCCAAATCAAGGTTTAAAACCTGCTCTGTTTTAGCAGAATTAAACCAAGTTCGTTTAAATAACCCAACAACCTTTAAATAGTGATGTTGTTTTGCTATTCCTATAGATTTCAAGCCTTTAGCAATTATCATTAAGAAAAAATAAGGCAAGCAAATAGGTTTGACATTCCATTGCCGAGTTACAAAATTGTATTTTGTACCCTCTTCCTTATCTTTATTCAATAAAAGATAAACTGATTCTTTCTTATCAGTTTGAATGATACGAAGTAATGCTTCATGAATTTTCTCTCGACAAATAAGAGGTAAAGTTGTTCTTTTATCTCCCAATAAGATATTTAAGCCAAACTTTGAAACCAGAATTCCAGCTTTACTGATATCTTGATTCTTGGTATAGATATAGCCTGGTCTTACGAAAGACACATGTAACCCTCCTATTGGATGTTCCATTAAGTAATGATCAACTGCCACTTTAATACTTGCATAGCCACCTTTATTGTGATAATCTTCTTCGATAGCAGATGTTTCATCCACCTCTAAGGATTCATTGGGATAGACACTAATAGAAGAAATCTGAATAAGATGCTTTACATGTTTATCTTTACAAAATTGTAGGAGAGATTGACAATATTGAATATTCTCCTCAACACTCTTTCCCTTCAATAATATATAATTAACAACAGTATCGTAATTTTCAGAAAGTTCTGAATTCTGATGCATCAAAAATACATCTCCCGTTACAACATTTCCATTTCGTTCTTCTTTTCCACGAGAAAAACAATCAAAATCAATCCCCGCAGTTTTGAACTTATTTATTAGTCCAGTTGCCACAAATGAACGATGACCACAAATTAAAATTTTCTTTTCCATTAAGCACATTATTTATGCAGCAATATTCTACAGGTTAGTAACTCTCGAGAAAAAACAATGAAGGTATTAAATTAGCAGGGTTTCCCATCACTCCAGTGCAAAGAAACAGGTGAGCTAAATAGGACTCGATAACGTCCCATACTAATCGCAGTTTATTACTTTTCGAATATGGAGTTTTATACTCCATCAAATTCTTTATCATATATTTTTTCTGTTATCAGTATTCTTAAATACAAATTATTACAAATATCCACAAAACGGGACACACTAGAAAAACAAAAGCATCTGCTATCTGCCACAAGATGTATATCATCAGTTGTTAACAAGATAGTTACAGTGTTGCAGATAATAGGTATTTCTATTCTTTTCGACTTTATGAGAGAAGGAAATCACATACCACAATTATGCTCATAATCACACAGATTTGTACATTCCCACAAATTCCTGTGCCACTTTACGTGCTGAATACTTCTCCTCTACTAGTTTACGACCATTGCGTCCCATCGTCTCCAGTTCATCTTCGGTAAGCGACAAAAAACTGCGAAGTGCTTGTACAGTTGCTTCCGTACCAACTTCCGTCCACCAACCGCAATGTTCACTTTCCAATTCACTCCACGGTGTACCTTTGGTAGTTACCACAGGAGTTCCACTAGCCAAAGCCTCCGCCACCACAATACCAAAATTCTCGCTATGCGTAGGTAGTACAAATAAATCCGTCTGTTGAAACAGTTTCCATTTACGATTGCCATAAACACCCCCTTCAAAACGAATTAAATTCGACACTCCCAAGTATACAGCCAATTGCCTCAAGTCCTCCATATAGGTAGCATCACCTTCACCGGCAATACGTACCACATACCCTTGCAATAGTTCTTTAAGTTGTGCTACCGCTTCCACCAAGAAGTTAATACCTTTCTTCACATGAACTCGACTCAAAAAGAGAATTTCCTTATTTCGCTTCCAACTTTGCTTCATCACAATACTTTCCACATCTACACCATTGGCTATCACGATAATCTTATCATTATACCCCAATTTGAGGAGATTCTCCTTTTCACTCTCTGCTGTGGCATGAAGCCTGTTCGCATTCTTCACTGCTTCTTTTTGATAGAGCAATAATGACGGTAACTTACGAGTCCAATAATGACGCGCCATAATCCACGGCTCTAACATACCATGCGGAGTAAGTACCACTTTATATCCTAGATTCTGCGCCCACTTTTGTATGAAAGCACAAGTCGGTATCCAACAGCAATTCACATGCACTACATCAGGTTGTATCTCATGCAGCAAAAATGTCCATTGACGATTCATTTCTAAAGGATGGCACATGGATGCCACATTGTGCACCTCACAGTTTTCCATTTTCATAGGATTGTTACTGGTATGACTCACCACATGAAGTTCCACAAGTTTTCCTAACTCCTTAGCAAGTAATTGCATATAAGCAGCTGTCCCCCCCGATGTACGATCGAGACTGGGTATATAATGAATTAGAATCATAAATAAATGATTAAAATAGATATTTTAGAAAAGAACCATAACGATATTTTGATAATCTATATAGAAACAAAGCAACTACGATTGTTAGGGCTAGTACAAAAATAAATCTCAAGTTAAACCAACCTAGTGGTCTCTCCTGTGTTATTGTATAAAAGAAGTAGAAGTGTATCATAAAAATGAGCACACTCAATCCACGTAATGTTCTATATGGCATTTTTTTATTGATTCTTAAATTTATAGAGATAAAAGTTAAGAATGTTACCACTATGAGACGACCAATCCAGCTAAGAGCATCAATAAAAACATCAAAACCTATTAATAATAATAAAAGAGGTACTAGCATATTTAGTAATGACAATTTTAAGAATATGTCTCTTTTTTTTACCCCCCCCACAATCAATCCAATACAAGTAAAAATCAATGCATATGGAAAACTTAAGAACCATCCATTGATGTGCTTATAACTCCAATCGTAAACAGCCTTACATTCAAATCCACAATGACAAGCTACAAAATAGACAAAAACTATAGCACAACATATTATAGCTAAGTATTCGTTAATTTTTGAGAGAAAAGTGATTATAACTGTCGAAATTACCAATGCTACATAGAACCAAGAGCCATAAAAGGAGTTAAATAATTTAGCAAACGAAAAATTTGTAAACAGTTGGTAATCCCAAGTAACAATAATATAAATGAGAAGCCAACCCAAATACAATATAGTGATACGTTTCACAAAATGTAAAAGTTTGTTTAATGAATAATCAGGATTACGAGAAAAAAATAAAAAAGCACTTATAACAAAAAAATAGGGAACACATAGACTTGTGAGGAATCCTAAAGTAGAATGAAGAAAAACACAATGGCATAAAGAGCTCAAAGGAGAGACATGTAGAGCTACAATCCCAATGCAGGCAATGAACTTACCGATATCAATCGTATTATAATTTTTAGTAGTTTCCATTATACAGTTTATTAATAAACAAATCCTATTTTACGATTGAAATATTTAGCATCTTTAGATATATCTTTTATAGGTTTGGCTGGAACACCACCATAGAGTTTCCATTCTTCTGCATATATTTTATTCAATACAGCCCCTGCTGCCAAAACACTATAAGCAGGCAATACTGAACCACCTAAAATATTTACATCAGTAGAGACAAAACAATAATCACCTATCATTATCGGATGGCTATCTTGCCTACCTTTATAAATATCTATAGAATGAGTCAGTAACTGCGAATTGTAGCCTGCAATTGTGACAAAATCACCTATATGTATCGCATTAGTACAATCCAAATGATGATTCTTTGTAATAGCAGATTCCTTACCTATGATTAATTCACTTTCTCGTCCTTTATCATGAGCAAAATGCCTACTATCACTCTTTGTCGGGAAACCTGTAATCCAATTACTTCTACCAATAGACGAATTCTCATTCAAAACCAATTTATCCAAATTAATTATAACATTAAAATGGCCGATATTACTTCCTGGCTTTAATACTAAGATTTGAGGATTTACAAAAGATAATCCAATATAAGCCTCTTTAGATACTTCAAATCCCTTAATACTATTTAGTAATCTTCTTTTCAAACACCAAGGTAATAAAAGACTTAAGAATATTTTTACACGCTTCATTTATTTATAATTGATTTTAACAAACTAATCTTTCCACAAAATAAAACTTGAAGTATATTAAATCGTTGTATCACTTGATAATGCCATATACAGCAAATCAAGATTATCAAACAACTACCAAATAAAGATATAAGCAGAGAATATATACCGCCCATTTTACAAGCCGGAATGAATTGCAAAAGAAAATAATGAAATAGATAAATCGTCAATGAGGCTCTACCAATGGAAGTAATATATGCAATATCAACATTGAGAATTCTCTGATAAGTATTAAAAAAAAACAAGACAGCTGCAAAACGACCGCACATACGAATAATTTCATTAGAAATACCCAAAGCAAGAGATAAAAACAATACAGATATCCACACAAACAAAGAAAATAACAAGATTTTCTTTCCATGTAATATATGTAAATCATGATATAAATATCCCAATATAAACAAAGGCCAGTTTGTAACTAAATGCCTAATACAAAAGAATTCAACGAATGATGGAGGTAGTATCAATTTGCATAAACAAAGAAAAAATTCTATTGCTACAGCGATAATTATGAATAAAAAAGTACTAGCTCTAAATAGTTTTATCATATTAATCTTTATCAAACAAAACAGTAACCACAAAGTTGGTAAAAACCAATAGCCCCATCTTGTTTCTGATAAGAAATACCCCTTTATAGCATCTACAGTGAAACCATGCAAAGTTATAGCAAGCATACATATACTAATATAGGGAATCAATAATTGTTGAGCCTTCTTTTTATTAGAAAGAACTCTACCATTAATAGCCAAAACATAAGAACTGGCTGCAAAAAATAATGCCATATGAAAGCTATAGATAATCTCAACGAGCCAAGGAATAGAAGTAATGCCACCAATATGACCGAGCACTACACAAAAGATAGCAGTCATTTTAAGATTATCAATAAAATATAACCGTTTTATCATACTTAATTAATAGTGTTAAATCTATTGATCTTGTAAGCCAATGATAGAGTAAGCCAATTAATACCTGTGAAATATAGTCCAACATTTAAAAGCAACCCAGTTTGCTGCATAGAGATAAAATTATATGTAATCACTAAACTTAACATAATCTCAAAGGGTGAAAGCCCGGACTTTCGCTTTTTTAGTATGTATTTGCAGAAAGGTATAACAACACCCAAATACAATAAGCAGAAATTTACAAACCCCAATAAACCATTCATTGATAACATCATTAAGAAAGAGTTACCTGCTTCAACATTACCATTTTTATTCACGATGGACCAACGCATATCCGCTCTAAACGTACCAATACCTATTATAGGGGACTGTTCATATTCATTCATACGCGCTTTCCATAAAGCATCCCGACTACTCCCCTCAATCTCTTGCAATTTATTTTTGCGATCTATAATAGATGTATCCAAATCTACATAATTAAGGAATAATATACCGCCGGCAATAACAATTGCTAATATTTGAAACAGTTTCTTTATATTTCGACTTTTCAAGAAAGCATAACCGACCATAACTAACGGAATAGAATAAAAAGCTGTACGAGTACCTGTTAATGGTATAGCAACAATAGTGACTAAAATTCCACCTATACATAATAATTTCAATTTTAGAGAAACAACGCCAAGAAGACTTGCCAATGCTATAATAGTTAAACCTTGCGCATAACCTAAAGAATTAGGAAAGTCATACCATCCCACAAGATAGCCATCAATAAATCTCTTTCCTAATAAGCCTAAAACTGAAGAAATAAATGAAGTAATAGACAAACCAGCAAGCAGGTAGATAAAAAGTCTTTTTCTATATGCATATATTGAACGATTAGTTATTACAGGAGAGAATACAATCATCACCAAAATTAGCATTACAATTCTTTGTCCCGGTT
>OGES01002305.1_pt1 | contig 13110 bp, 10 predicted proteins | sample 1570711 | NCBI WGS metagenome assembly OGES01 (sample SAMEA2582133, study PRJEB24529) | metagenome | biome: Human gut stool | place: China | collected 2011 | reverse complement strand
CATACATTAAACCACCTACATTCATCTCTTTATGTTAAGTCTAATTATAGTTATTCGTTGGGCAATTGCAATATGGAAATTGTTAGAAAAATAAGGTTATTAGAGCGTATGTAAATATTTAAAAAACGGTCGTCATCAAATCTGACACTGAGATTTATATTAAAATTTATAAAAGCAGTTATAAGAGAAGTCCCAAGTAACTCATTATAAAATACTTTCTAATGAAAAATATTATCTAAGTCTATCCTATTCCTTTTTTCATAATAATCTAATTTCTATTTCGTATTCCCTACTCAATTTACTGGTGCTAGTTTCACTTGGGAGCAGGTAAAGTTAGAAAAACTAGCAACTTTTTCAAAAGGGAAAGGCTATTCTAAATTAGATCTAAAGAGAAAAGGATACCCTATTTTTTTATATGGCCAGATGTATACAGATTATAGATATAAGATAGTTGAAACAAGTACATATGCTAGTTTAAAGGAAGATGCTGTTGTTTCTAATGGTAATGAAATTGTCATTCCTTCTTCAGGAGAAACCTCGGTAGACATCGCTAGGGCTAGTTGGATTGCACAAAAAGGAATTATTCTAGGTAGTGATTTAAATATCATACGGCCAACGTCTTCTGTACATCCATTATTTCTAGCTTTATCATTATCAAATAATCAAGTAAAGTATAATTTAGCCAAAGTTGCACAAGGAAATTCAATAGTTCATTTGTACAACAATAATTTAAAAAAAGTTAATATTTACTTTCCAAATATTGTAGAACAAAACAAAATAGGAAATATTTTAAATTCTATTTCTAATTGCATTAATTTACATGAACGAAAGTGTGAAGAATTAACCCTAATCAAGAAAGCTTTACTTCAAAAACTTTTCCCTAAAAAAGATGAATTTGAGCCAGAAGTTCGCTATAAAAATTTTAGTGATGCTTGGGAACAGCGGAGACTAGGGGAAGTGGCAGATGTTAGAGATGGAACGCATGACTCGCCAAAATATATTAATGAAGGTTATCCGCTATTGACATCTAAGAATGTAGGTGATGGATACATAAACTATGACGATGTTAAATATGTATCAGAAAATGACTACGTTCAAATAAATAAACGATCAAAAGTTGATGTTAATGACATTCTTATGGGAATGATTGGAACTATTGGAAATCTTGCTTTGATTCGTGAAGAACCGGATTTTGCTATTAAAAATGTTGCTCTAATAAAACATACCTCTAACTTTGATTATCAATTTTTATTTCAAGAATTACAGACAAGTGCTATTTCGAAAGAATTATTAAGTGGAATGGATGGAGGTACACAAAAATTTGTTTCGTTGAAAAAAATTAGGAATTTAAGTGTTATGCTTCCATCAGAAAATGAGTAAAAGAAAATAGGATCGTATTTAATGCGTTTTGATTCCCTCATCGCCCTTCATCAGCGTAAGCCATTTATTAAGAATGGGGGCATTAAAATGATAACAAGTAACTTTACATGCGATAGTTTATTCAAAGATTATTTTGAATTTTGGATAAAATTGTACAAAGAAGATGCTGTTCGTCCAGTTACTCTCGAAAAATATCGAAATAACCAAAAGCATATTGCCAAAATTATTCCTAATTTGAAGATGAAAGATTTTGATCGAAATGCTTATCAAGAATTATTAAATCAATATGCGTTAACTCATGAACGACAAACAGTAATTGATTTTCATCATCAAGTAAAAGGAGCTATTCTTGATGCTGTTGATGATGGTTTAATTGATAGAGATCCAACAAGGAAGGCTATATTTAAAGGAAAAGCACCTAGGGAGAAAAAGCAAAAATACCTGAATCAATTTGAATTGCATAATCTTTTAGAGGATTTAGATTTAGGAATGGAAATTACATGGGATTGGTTAATTCTCTTAATAGCTAAGACTGGTTTGAGATTTTCTGAAGCTTTGGGATTAACTCCAGCAGATTTTGATTTTGCTAGACAAACAATTTCTGTAAATAAAACTTGGGATTATAAAACAAATACAGGATTTCAACCTACTAAAAATAGAAGTTCAATTAGAAAAGTGCAGATGGATTGGCAGTTAGGTATGCAGTTCCAACACTTAATTAAAAATTTAAATGAAGATGAACCTATTTTTGTTAATGGACCAGTTTGTAACTCAACGCCTAATAATTGTTTAGCTCGTCATTGTAGAAAATGTGGAATTCCAGAAATATCAATTCATGGTTTGCGTCATACCCATGCATCATTACTCATGTTTGCTGGCGTTTCTATTGCTAGTGTTTCTAGAAGATTAGGGCATTCGTCAATTACAACTACACAAAAAGTTTATATGCACATAATTAGTGAGTTAGAAAATCAGGATAATGATTTGGTTATGAGATATTTATCAAGTTTAAGTTAGTTTAGATATGTATTTTGGCTTACGCTGATGAAGGGCGATGAGATGATCAAGCTGCTTAAGAAAATTACCTACTTTTTCTTGTTCTTGAGAAGTAGGAATCATTACATTAAATTTCGAAAATTGTGAAATCCAATGTCGCTCATGAGATTGAGGGACATAGTTTATTCTTGATAAAACTTCATAAATAAATTTAGTATCAATCTTCTCATTTGTTTTACTTAATATTTTTAATGCAGAACTCTTAACCTTAAAAGGAAAATCTACGTAATGTGATCCAGTTGTGAAGTCGTCAAAAATTATTACTGGATCACTTTCAGATGCTTTTTTAATTCCTTTTACTTCGTTTGTAAAACCTAATATAAAACTTTTCCCCGCCGTAAGTACAGGAACATTAAATTTATTATCATAATTATCTGAATTGACTATATAAGGTCCTGGCTGTTCATAAGATAAAACTTCCCCCAACTTCCGCTGTTCCCAAGCATCGATTATTTATGCTTTTTACTAAGTGTTTTTGTAAAATAAAATACTAAGTAGAAATAGTTTATAGGATGTTATGCTTTATTATTAAATTTTTTTGAATAGTTGTTTTAAAATTAATAATTAAAATATTATATATTTACAAAAAATAAGTAAACTTAGCATATAAATATACATTTAAAACATATATATTATTTATTATAATAATTATTAAGTAAGTGTGGATGAACAAACTTGTGGAGGCATTATATTGGAAAAAGTATGGGAAGATTTATATAAAGCAGCTAAAAATGTGCAAAATCCAAGAGAAGTTTCTGAAAGAATTTATGCAGGTAGTGTAGCTGCAGCCATTGAAGCATCTAGTGGAAAAATTTACACAGGAGTATGTGTCGATACATCTTGCACACTTGGAATATGTGCAGAACGAAATGCGATATTTAACATGATTACTAATGGCGATAACGAAGTAAAACGAGTGCTTGCTATTATGTCTGATGGAAAGACTGGGGCACCATGTGGAGCATGTCGAGAATTAATGACACAATTGATGCCTAAATCTTATCAACATGTGGAAATTATGCTTGATTATAAGAAAGAAAAAGTAGTTACGTTAGGGGAATTAACTCCAGAATGGTGGATATAGTTAATGAAATAAGAGTGATTTTATGATTATCTGGACCATACAACCATATAGTGTATATCAACAACTGAAAAGTAAAGGTCAATTTTATTGTGACCCTGAAAAATCAGAAAACTTGAAAGAAAATAATTTTCAAGTTGCTTATAATTGGATGATTAAGCAAATGAAACGAAGAAAAATTTTGCCACCTAGGGATGTAAAAGTACCATTGTGGGCTTGGTATCGTAGAGATTATAAACATGTACGTCCCAATTTTCGTTGGATAAGAGATAGTGAGATAGAAGTCTGTATGGAAATCAATATACCTGAAGAAAAAGTTCTTTTAAGTGATTTTGAAGCTTGGCATTTTGTATTGAATGATTGGTATTATTCTCCTGCAACCAATGAACAAGAGTGGGAACGATTAGAGAAAAAATTTGATAGCTTGACTGAAAGAAAGCAAAAACAAGTTAAAGAAAAATCGTGGCAACGAATATTTGATACTGATATTCGACATGGAAAATGGACGAGCAATGGTGAGACCATTCAGGCTTGTTTTTGGATGTTAGAAATGAGTCAAGTACGGAAAGCATGGTTGTTAAAAAAGGGAGAGAAAGTCCGGAAAATATACTCAGTAATTTAAGTAACGAATTATATACTGAGAAAATAATATTGTTAGAGAGTAAACAGAATCTTATAATATTGAAAAAGGAGTAATTTCTTAAAATACAGATATGTATTTGATTTAGGAGGAAAATTAATGAATCGGGAAAAATTTCAGTTACAGCAATATAGTATAGATGCGATTATTGGAAAGATACAGGCTAATGATTTCGTAATTCCAGAAATTCAACGACCATTTGTTTGGAAGAAAGTACAGGTGCGTGACCTTATTGATTCCCTTTATCGTGGATACCCTACAGGATATATTATTACCTGGAAAAATCCCGATATAAAAACAAAAGATGGTGAATTATCAAGAGGAAGAAATATTTTAATAGACGGCCAACAAAGAATTACTGCTTTAATGACAGCATTAGCTAGAGTCGAAGTGATGGATAGTGATTTTAATAAGATAAGAATCAAAATTGCATATAATCCTATAGAACATAAATTGGAAGTTCAAGATGCATCACACTTGAGAGATAAGCGATGGATTCCAGATATTTCAGAATTATTTGTTCCAAGTTTTGATTCATATACTTTTATTAGTAAGTATGTTGAAAGTAATCCAGAAGTTAATCCAAGTGATATATCCCAATCTATTACTCAAATTCAAGAAATTAGAAATCGACAAATAGGGGTTATTGAACTTGATAACAGTTTAGATATAGAAGAAGTTAATTCGATTTTTACTCGAATTAATTCAAAGGGAGCACAGTTAAGTCAATCTGATTTTGTAATGTCTAAAATGGCAGCTGACGAGAAACATGGTGGAAATATTTTAAGAAAAGTCATAGATTATTTTTGTCATTTAGCTGTGAAACCTGAGTTTTATGAGATATTGAAAAAAGACAAGGCCTTTCAAAAGTCTGATTATGCTAATGAAATTAAATGGATAGCGAAAAAGCATCAAGATATCTATGTTCCTGGATATGGGGATATTATTCGAGTAGCATTTATGTATAGTTTTGGAAGAGCAAAATTATCAGATTTAGTTAGTCTATTGTCTGGTCGTGATTTTGAAACTAGGGAATTTAAAGAAGAAATTATTGAAGATTCATATCAAAAACTTGAAAAAGGAATACGTAATTTTATAAATGAAAATAAGTTTCATCAATTCATTTTGGCAATAAGAGGAGCAGGATTTATTTCATCAAAAATTATTAGGTCTCGAACAGTTTTGAATTTTGCATATATGTTATATTTAAAATTAATAGATGATCCTAAAATTCCAAAGGCACAAGTTAAGCATTATGTTCAGAAATGGTATGTACTTTCAGTTTTAACTGGTAGATATAGTGGAGCAAATGAATCAGTACTTGGTCGTGATATTAGAAGTATCAATGAAAAAGGGTTTCTTAAATTTTTAGAAGAAGCTGAATCTTCAGTTTTATCGAATAATTTTTGGAATGTTACGTTACCTCAGAATTTAGAAGCATCTATAACGACTAATATAGCTTTTAATGTATTTTTAGCAGCTCAAATAAGAAATCAAAGTAACTCATTATTCATGAATGGTCTTTCTATAGCCGATTTGGTAACAGTTTCTGGAGATGTACATCATATTTTTCCTAAAGGATATTTGATGAAAAATGGAATTAAGAACCGAGGACGTTATAATCAAATTGCCAACTATACTTACTTAGACCCTCAAATTAATAAAGTAATTAGCGATGATGCTCCAAACGTATATTTTGGTAAGATAAAAGATCAAATTAAACATGATAATATGACGCATATTATTGGTAATATTAAATCTTTAAATGAATTGAAGAAAAATTTAAGTGAGAATGCTATTCCGGCTGACATAGATTCTATGACTGTAGCAGATTATGATGAATTTTTGCAAAAGAGAAGAAAGCTTATGGCACATTTAATTCGTGATTACTATCGGAGTTTATAAATTAAAAGAACTTTCAATTTTGATATTATCAAGGTTGGAAGTTTTTTATTACATTTAACTTTAATCGCAAAAGCACCATCAATAATTATGTAGTAAAATAAAGAAGTAAAACACTAATTTTAAATGACGAAGGTTAATATTTGAATATTTACTATCTTTAAAGTGTAGGAAGTGAGACTATGGCAACCTTTATTGTAGGAAATACTAAGAAAGTATTTAATTTTGGTACAAGTAAAGTTTGGGACTTTTCTGAAGCGTATAGGAATGCAAGCGATGGCGATGTAATTCAATTCCAAGCAGGAACTATAATAAATTTAGGGCAAAATAGATTTACAATTGAGAAAAACCTCAGCTTTGTTGGTGATATGAAAGATGACGGAAGTTTAACTACATCTATCAATGGGACTATCTTAGTTACTAAAGGACATCGAGTTTCGTTTGAAAAGATGATTTTGAATGACAATATTGATAGAACTGTAGTTACTGTTAATGGTGCAAATGTCGTTTTAAATCAATGTATTATGCGCAATTTTAGTAATACTAATAAGAAAGTTTTATTGTATGCTAACGATAATGCACAAGTGAAAATTATGAACTCCATAGTAGATACATCTGATCAAAAAAGATGGGATACAATTAAGACTTATCAAGCAAATTTGGTAATTGAAAATACAACACTCGATAAAGTTTCGATTTGGGTATCCGAAAATAGTAATTGTAAATTAACTAGGGTTGAAAGTAGTAGAATTCGCAGTACAAACGCAGTATATGCGATTAGATCTAATATAGAGGTTGAGGACTCAAAAATAATTAACGATGGCATAGATGGAGAAAATAAGTATCCAACCGTCTTTTTAAATCAATCTGGTTTAAAATCACATAATTCAATTTTAGATAATCAAGATGAGGTAGAAAGTGTTCATTTAGAAAAATATTCTGTATTTGAATCAAATAATGATTACATATATAAACTAGCAGCATATAGCAGTCAAGTATTTTTAAGTAATGCGACAATACAGTTGATTTTCTTATTGACCAATCGTTCTTCAGGTTATGCAAATAGTGTACATTTTAATGAACATTCAGAAAGTATAATTAACATCCTAAGTACAGATGAATCTGTGTTATACATAAAAAATGCAGTATTTGAGGAGATAATTGATCCTAATGTCAGAGTAGATAATGAAGCTTTTGCTGCTATTGATAAAATTGATTTTGTAAATGGTAATCCAGATGATATTTTGATGGAAGCTAAAAATGGCGGTAAGTTAGTTTACGATGGACAACATGGTCAAAAATCAACATCAGAGAATGAAGAATTAGTAGGAGATACAGATAATAAGACTCAAAGTGAGGATTCAAATGTAGCATTGGAAAAATTAAATAGCTTGATTGGCTTAGATAAGGTTAAGAAACAAGTTAAAGAGTTTATTAACTTGAACATTATCAACCAAAAGCGTAAAGAACAAGGACTTCAAGTAGTTAATACTAGTATGCATTCATTGTTTTTAGGTAATCCAGGTACAGGTAAAACGACTGTAGCACGAATTATAGGAGATGTTCTTTATCAAAAACAAGTAATTAGTCGATCAGATGTGATTGAAGTTTCACGTGCAGATTTAGTAGCTGAATATGTTGGCCAGACTGCATCAAAAACTAGAGAAGTATTAAAATCGGCTTTAGGTGGAATTCTCTTTATAGATGAAGCATATACTTTAAGCAATGGTGGAGAGAATGATTTTGGGCGTGAAGCTATTGATGAAATTTTGAAATTTATGGAAGATAATCGCGATGATATTATGATTATTTTTGCAGGTTATCCAAAAGAAATGAGAAAGTTTCTCAAGATGAATTCAGGTTTGAAGAGCCGTATTCCAAACGTCTTTGATTTTGAAGATTATACTGCTGATAAAATTGTAAGAATTGGTTTATTTGACCTAAAGAAACGAAATTACACTGTTGATGAATTGTATTATGAAAAGGCACTTAAAGATTACTATGATAAAGAAAATGATCATAGTAATGGACGTTGGATCCGCAATGTCAACGAAAAAATTATGAAAGCTCAAGCATTGCGCTTGGCAGAGAGCGATAATATAAGTGTAGATTTACTTCAAGAAATAACGCAAGATGACATTAATCAAGTTGTAAATAAAGATTTAGAAATAAATTCAGCCGACGACGCTTATGCTAAGCTTAACTCATTGATAGGTCTAGAAAAAGTTAAACAACAAGTTTCTAAGTTTATTAATATGAGTGTTATTAATAATAAGCGTAAAGAACAAGGGTTAGCAACTTCTGCGGTAAGTTTACATTCGCTATTTTTAGGTAATCCAGGTACAGGTAAGACAACAGTTGCTCGAATTATGGGACAAATTTTGTTCCAAAAGGGAGTTATCCGTAAACCCGAATTAGTTGAAGTTTCCAGAACAGATTTGGTAGCAGAATACGTTGGTCAAACAGCCCCTAAGACTAGAGATGTGTTAGAATCTGCCTTAGGAGGAGTCTTATTTATAGACGAAGCATACACTTTAAGTTCAGGTGGAGGTAATGATTTTGGACGTGAAGCTATTGATGAAATTCTGAAATTCATGGAAGATCATCGCGACGACATCATAATTATCTTTGCAGGTTACACCAAAGAAATGGATCAATTCCTTAAGATGAACTCAGGTTTGAAGAGTCGTATTCCAAATGTTTTTGACTTTGAAGATTATACTGCTGATGAAGTTGTGCAAATTGGCTTATTTGACCTATCAAAGAGACAATACATTTTAGAAAATGAAGACACATATTCAGAAGTAGTAAAAGATAGTTACGAAAGTACTAATGATCATAGCAATGGACGCTGGATTCGCAATGTTAACGAAAAATTGATCGCAATCCAGGCTGAAAGATTAGCAAGTAGTCCAAATGATATGGATGATATAGATATGCTGAAAACAATTACTGAAGAAGATTTACTTAAGTTTAAAGGATAGTGAATTTCTCAATAAACTGTGTTAAAATTTAAAATGAATTACATGTGAGATATCATTGTGGCAATTTGAAAATAATTAATTACCTTTGCTAAAAATATTTTTAAGGATAAAAAATGTGCTCCCCATATCTGGTGGGGGTGATCCTTATATGTTTTAGTTAAAGATGGGTGTTCCCCATTTTATGGGGGATAATTGCTACAAAGCTTAGTAATTGAATAATATTGAAAGATCTATCAGATAGTTTTCTGGTAGATCTTTTTATTATAGAAGAAAAATAGTATAGATATGTTAATTATTTTTAGTTATAAAAAATTTATCATGATATATAGGTTAAAAAGAAATTTAGAAAATAATTATAATAATTAACGGAAAATAATTTTTAGTAGTTGATTAAACATGAAAGATTCAAGTATAATTAAGATAGAAAGGGTAACCATATAAGGATTAAGTAAGTGATAAAAAGCAAGCCATAATAAAAGAGGTGATTACTATGTTATCAAAGAAAAATAGGATATTAGCTACAAATTACAAACAGAGATGGGCTATTCGTAAATTGACTGTTGGCGTTGTTTCTGTTTTATTGGGGGGAACAATGTTATTTATCAGTGGAACTACTGTATCAGCAGACAATTTTATTCCAAAAAAATGAAAGCGTTTCAAAAGTTAAGGAGAAAGTTCCAAATAATAATATAACCGAGGAAAAATCAATAAATACTTCTTCAGAGGTAATAACAAAAGAAACTAAAGGAACTGACACAACAATCGATAAAACTACCTTGAATGTATCTGAAATAGATCAACAAAATAATGTTGTTTCTTCAGAAACAGTTCCAGAAAAAGTTCAGGAAATCACCACAATGAGTGATGCTTCAGTAGAATTAGATAATAATACTCCTACTTCAGAAGTAGAAAAAGTTCAATCTCAGCCAACTGTTTTCAGTTATCAACCTAAAGAAAGTGATTCAAGAAAAGCAGAGGATGGAGATAATGTTGTAACTTACTATGTTATTGTTCGAGAAGTAACGATTGTTAAGCCTAATGGTGATGAAGAAATACTTCCTTATGAAAGTATGGATACTCTTTATTATGAAATAGAGTCAGAGAATGATGATTTACCACTGATAAACTTTAAAGCAATTGATGTTCCACCAATCCCAGGGGCAAAATCACCAGTTATTCCAGGAATTTCACGAACTGTTAATTTATTTATGGAAGATGAAACTATAGACACTTCATATGTTAATCCTCCAGTTCAAAGAATTAGTGGAGAATTTACAGATATTCCTGAAGAAAAATATGATGAACTTTACCATTTATATGAACCAAAATACGAAGAATATGAAAAGAAGTTCGCAAAGGGAGATATAAAATTAATAGGATACGATGGATTCTTAATTAAAGAGAAGTATCGATATATATTGGATGATGATCCAAAACCTATAGAAGAAAAAGAAGAAAAGACAATCACGCGAACAATCAATGTACACTTGCCAAATGGTGAAGTTCAAACAACAAAACAACCAGTAACTTTGGAAAGGAAGTACACGAGTGTAGCAGGCAGCGACGAGAAGAAGTATGGACCATGGACCGTAGGTCGTTGGGGAAGTTTTACAGCTCCAGAACAAGAAGGTTACACAGCAATTCCAGGCACAGTAGATGAAGTAGAAGTAACTTCAGAAAGTTTGGACGCAGTGGTAGACATCTACTATCGAGCAGATGAACCAGCAATAGTAGAAGGAAAAGAAGAAAAGATAATTACGCGAACAATCAATGTACACTTACCAAATGGTGAAGTTCAAACAACAAGACAACCAGTAACTTTGGGAAGAAAGTACACGAGTGTAGCAGGCAGCGACGAGAAGAAATATGGACCATGGACCGTAGGTCGTTGGGAAAGCTTTACAGCTCCAGAACAAGAAGGCTACACAGCAATTCCAGGCACAGTAGATGAAGTAAAAGTAACTTCAGAAAGTTTGGATGCAGTGGTAGACATCTACTATCGAGCAGATGAACCAGCAATAGTAGAAGGGAAAGAAGAAAAGACAATTACGCGAACAATCAATGTACACTTGCCAAATGGTGAAGTTCAAACAACAAGACAACCAGTAACTTTGGAAAGGAAGTACACGAGTGTAGCAGGCAGCGAAGAGAAGAAATATGGACCATGGACCGTAGGTCGTTGGGAAAGCTTTACAGCCCCAGAACAAGAAGGCTACACAGCAATTCCAGGTACAGTAGATGAAGTAGAAGTAACTTCAGAAAGTTTGGACGCAGTGGTAGATATCTACTATCGAGCAGATGAACCAGCAATAGTAGAAGAATCAGAAGAAGTGACAGATGATCCAACTCCAGAAACTTCTACAACTAGTCCAACTCCAAAAAATATCACAAACGCAAAAGGAAAGACAGCTACACCTGAATTAAAAAATATGGATACTAAGTCTAAGGCCTTTCAAAATAAGCTTCCACAAACTGGAAATAAAGCAGGGACCATTTACTCGATTATTGGATTACTTTTGACGTCTATTCTTGGAGTATGGGAGATTATTCGAAAACGTTAAAAAATTGATGTGATACATTAAGTAACGAAATTTTTTCTTAAAATAGTTATAATAGATGGCACTAAGCTCAATATTAACGAGGTTTAGTGCCGTCTTTTTATGAACCACTAGAAAGTATAAAAAATTAAATTATTACTTAGTATCAAAAATTAAACAGTTAAATGTTATTATGTGTAGTGTTAATTAATAAAATTTTTAGAGGTGAAATCGCATTCTATGGAAAATAATATTATAATTCGTTTGGAAAATAAAGAAGAATGGAAACAAGTAGAGAATCTTACAAGAGAAGCTTTTTGGAATAAATATCATCCTGGATGTTCTGAACATTATATTCTTCATAAATTTAGAAAACGTTCTGATTTTGTAAAAGAATTGGATTATGTTGTTGAAAAAGATGGAGAAGTGATTGCCCATATTATGTATTGTAATTCTAAAATACAGTGTGATAATGGGGAATTTGTTCCAGTTATGACATTTGGTCCTGTTAGTGTGTTACCAAAATATCAAGGGAAAGGGTATGGTAGTAAATTGATTAAATTTACAATGGATAAAGCAAAAAAACTTGGTTGTGGTGCATTAGTAATTACTGGAGATCCAAAGTATTATCGAAAATTTGGATTTGTAAGTGGACATTCTATGAATATTTACTATGATCCTTTTCCTCGAAATGAAGAAATTCCATTTTTCATGGTAAAGGAATTACAATCAGGTTATCTTTCTGGAATAATTGGTACTTTTAAGGATCCAGAAGGATATATTGTTGAAGATGCAGAAGTTGAAAAATTTGACACTAATTTTCCAACAAAGGAAAAGAAAATCTTACCAGGGCAATTATCATAAATATGAAAAGATAACTCTACGTTTAATTAGTAATAGGATTTTTTTATTACTACATTGTGTTAAAATATAACGTGGATTATATGTGGTTTATTGTGATAATGATTCTACTATATAAATAATAGCTTACCTTTTCTAATACTTTGAAGGATAAGAATGTGTTCCCCATACTGTGGGGGAGAATTTTTGTCAAATATTCAGCATAAATTTAATAAAAGATCTATCAGATAATTATCTGGTAGATCTTTTATTTAAATTTAGAAAAAATTATACAAGAAATTCATGTTAAATTACGTGATAACTCTTAATAGAGTTATGGCTTGAACTATCCTAACTTAACCTAACCTAAAACTATCGTTTCTTAATGGTTTGAAATTAGGAATTCTGGGAACACAGTAAACTTGCCAGTCTAACTTTTCACTAAATGGTAGCGGACACTGTTTTGTTATCATGGCGTGTTCCGTACCGTAATGAGCGATAAAATAACGCAGCGTCAAACTAGATTTTTATCAAGTTTGACGCTGTTATATTAATTAAATGGATCCCAAGTATATTTAGCGCGTTGACCACCAATCAATTTAGGACGTGAACGCAAGAACGTAACATGGGCTTTGCCAATTTCAGTAACACTTGTTCTAACGGGAATTTGTACAAATTTTACATGCATAC
>OGES01002299.1_pt1 | contig 13128 bp, 14 predicted proteins | sample 1570711 | NCBI WGS metagenome assembly OGES01 (sample SAMEA2582133, study PRJEB24529) | metagenome | biome: Human gut stool | place: China | collected 2011 | reverse complement strand
TTCAGCCCGACCGCTGCGCCTTATCCGGTAACTATCGTCTCGAGTCCACCCCGGTAAGACACGACAAAGCGCCACTGGCAGCAGCCATTGGTAACTGAAAAGTGGATTTAGATACGCAGAACTCTTGAAGTTGAAGCCTTATAGCGGCTACACTGAAAGGACAGCATTTGGTATCTGTGCTCCACTTAAGCCAGCTACCCGGTTAAGCAGTCCCCAACTGACTTAACCTTCGACTAAACCGCCTCCCCAGGCGGTTTTTTCGTTTACAGGGCAAGAGACTACGACGATCTGTAAAGGATCTCAAGAAGATCCTTTACAGGCTACCACTACCACCACTTCCCATACTCACTCCGGTAACAGTGGAAGATGGTGAAACAGCCCCACCTCCAGTATCTCTGACATTGTTGACTTGGCATGCTGCAAGCAGCATTATTCCTAGTGAAATGGCACAAATAATAATTTTTTTCATATATACCTTTATTATAATCCTATAGGTCAATGATGATTGATGAACATTCAATAGATATAGACAATAGAAAAGCCAATAACTTATTGTATTTATTTATGGTAATCGGAGTTATACCTTTACTCTGTATACTAGCCGTTTACTATACAAATCCAGACAATCTGTTCTTGCACACAATAGCTACCAGTACTGAAAACATCCCATCAATAACCTCCGCCTACAACCCATTAATGACAAAGGTTATGGATATTTATTGTAAAACAGCGCCTTCCCTTGCTTTGATATTATTTATCCTGACATTTAAAACGAGAAAGCTAATAAAAAAAACAAACCGAAATGCTGTACTTAGAAGTTGCTTATTAAGTCCATTTGTCTGTGCTGTTTTTTTGTATTTACTCTGTTTCCGAAACCTTGAGCTAACGACAGCAGGAAGGCCAGCCAGGCTAATGACCAACAATGATGCAACACTATTGCTATTTTATATTGGCCTGTACTTAATCATTTTTTTCATAAGCTATTTCACGCTATTCACACCAGTTACCACGTTTAAATTATTAAAAGAAAGGCAGTAACCCTGCCTTCCTTTTACCCGGTATTTATTAATGCGCGGGTTTAATGATTTCTTTATTTAGTGCATCTGCAAACTTGTCATCAATTAATGCACCTACAACTGCTGCGAGTAGAATACCTACGATACCGACAGCAATAGCAGGAGCCCCAAGAGATAAGGCATATGCCCCTAATGTGGCTGAAAAAACACCCAGGGCCACAGCAGAAGCGATGCCACTGAGCACCCAGGACTCCACCTCCAGCATCAGAGGTCCCCAGTTCCCGGTTTCATAGCCCTCGATGCTTTTCTCCCGGACCTTCTCAACCTTCATCACCACATCGGCAAATTTGAAAGCCTTGCTGATATTACCCAGTTTATTTGCCATATCCTGAGCATCAATACTTCGCCAGACGTTCGCCAGTGCATCACTGTCGGCCCTGTTAAATTTAAACCCCGGATTAGACAAAACTTTATTTAATGACGCCATTGCATCATCGTAGCTACGGATAGTTTTCCCCTGGAAATTTTTGACATCATCAGCAATTTCTCTTGCTAACGACTTATAATCATCTCCAAGATAATCACCGACCTTATTACCTATATCAGAGATAACTTCAGCGGCTTTATTAAGTACATCACTCTGAATCCGGTCACGGTTCATACTGAAAGAATAAAACACATCATAAGCAGCTTTTTTAGCTTGATCCTGTCGTTGAGGCTCTTCATTATTAAATCCTAATGCCTCATATATCTCTTCCGGGGTCTTATGGTCGACTTTATCCATAATACCAGCCTTAGCTTTTTCACTCCCTACATAAGGACGAACAGCTGTTCTAGTTACAGATAAAACATTACCATAATCATCAAGCACCACTAAATAGTGGAACTGTTCAACATCAACATCAAATTTTCTCACATTAGGAGGCAAACGATCCCACGCATCTTCAGCCTGTTGTTTTGCTTTTTCCTGCCGCTGAGATTCATCTTTATTAAAACCTAACGCCTCATATATCTCCTCAGGAGTTTTATGATTGATTTTTTCCATAATACCCGCCTTAGCTTTTTCACTCCCTACGTAAGGACGGACACCTGTTCGAAGAATACCGATAGCTCTACCATTATCATTAAGCGTTACACGATATTTAAAACCATCGATACTCACATCAATCTCTCGCGGTAAGTTGTTTTTATCCCACTTACGAGCAACTTCATCATTAGGATTTTCAGGGATATAGCCCCCCTGAACATCACTATTTCCGCCAGCCCCAGGAACTCCATATACAGGCGTTTTTACCAGACCATTTGTGATGGTAATGCGCACCTGCCCATTATCATCAACATAAGGCGGCACATCCGGATTATTGGTTTTACTCCATCCCCACCCCGTCTGACTTCCATGTTCACGACCTCCATTACCAGAGCCTGAACCACCACCCCAGTGAACCCCACTATTACTATTATTATTTCCACCTTGCTGATTCAGATTCGCCCCTGTTCCCCCCATAGACTCACCAGCAGTTGGGCCATATCCACTTAGTTCTTTAGCCATAAATTCCTCTTTGATAATTAAAACAATAAATTAAAAACAGTATACTGTACATATAACCACTGGTTTTATGTACAGCAAAACCTACTACTCACCATTGTCCATGTCAAGAGCATGGATTTTCATTTTTGCTATAAGGATCACGCTATGGGGAGGCAGGCATTGAGAACGTCGAAACAGAACACCGGAGCAAATCAGGATGAGATATAAAACTGTTGGATCATGAAAAACGGAGAACGATGTGAGCAAATCACCCCGCCATAAACTGAACAAAACAGACAAACGACTTCTCGACACCCTTGTTGCTGCCGGATATGAGCATGACAAAGCCCGTGACCTCATCCAGAAACAGGTTTACACGCTGACACTGGCTGATCAGCGTCATGTGGTCAGTGAAATCAGTAATGGTGTGAATCCCACCCAGGCTTACTCGGCGGTATACCAGGCAAGACGCATTCGCCTCGCCCGTAAATATCTGAACGGTAAAAAGGTTATGGAAGAAACCGGGGAAAATACGCCCCCATCAACGTAAGGATTTCTTTTGCCGCTCCAGAGACTCCAGTTTTTTACGCAAATCCTCTCTTTTTTGGGCATCTCTGGTGCCAGCCAGCTCTGCTCTCAACTCATCGATCTGAAGTTGTATCTTCAGTCTGTTACTGAACATTTTCTGTCTGGCATTAACATCCGCAACAATGCCGTTTTTTGTCTTCTCGGCCTTTTGTTGAAAAACATTGCTGTCCGCATGACTGGCAACCGAAGCAGAAAGAACACTAAAAAGCAGGACTGGCACACATTTTTTCACGGGATTATTCCTGACTCATTGACCATCAAATCACATTGGGAGTAAACCGACGTATGATAAGAGATACTCTTCGGAGATATAACTCCCTGAGTATCAAGATTAAAAACGCAAGGAGATGTTTATGAGATCTGCCGCTACCAGGCTGCTTCTGATACCTCTGATAACAGCAACAATAGCTCTTACAGGATGCACCCCAAAGACCAGCCTGGAACGACATACCCGACATTATGTTTATGCTTCAGATGATGGATTTGATCCTAACTTCTATACCCAGAAAGCAGACACCATACGTATGATGCTCCCGTTCTTTCAGCAGTTCCGGGATATGGGGATGAAAGACAAAGCAGCCGGAGTATCAGCAGAAACGGCACAGCAACGTGCAAAAGAATTCCACTCAGAAAAATTTTTTCACTCACTCCAGAGCACAACAACCTTTGCTGGCAGAAAATACACAAACAGCGATATGCCTTCGCTGAAAAAAATGAAACTAATGGCAGACACCATTTCTGCGGTTTATCTCGATGGATACGAGGGCAGACAGTAAGGGATTTACCATAATCCCTTAATTGTACGCACCGCTGAAATGCGTTCAGCGCGATCACGGCTGCTGACAGGTAAAAATGGCAACAAACCACCCGAAAAGCTGCCGCGATCGCACCTGATAAATTTTAACCGTATGCATAGCTATTCAGCCATGTGAATAACGCTGGTTTTGCCTGCGTAAACCTCATGACACTGTTTTTTTCCATCTTTTCAGTTGATGACATACGCAGACATCGCGGGATGAGGCTGAGGAATGAGCGCGATCTGGCAAAGAGGCAAAACACAGCAACAAAAACGACACTCCAGAATCGCGCCCGGATGCGTTTTTAACGCGTTCCGGTACCATCTGGCAACCTCCCGGAACAACTCACCGTCACATCCCCATTGACGGGCCACGCCATACCCGTGCTTCCCGTTCCTGCTCTTCATGCCAGGACCGCGCACGCTCCCGTTCCAGGCGTGCCTGCCTTTCCTGTTCATCCCTTATCTGCTGTTCGTGATAAATAACCGACTCAAGCGGTCCACCTGCCCGGCTAATCTCTGCACCTGCTGACTCAAGTCGTCGCACTGTTCCCTCAGTTGCCCGTTCTCCTGTCGTGTCAGCTCGAACATATGCTGCAAATCCGTGAAGGCGCTCTCCCAGTCTTTCAGCCGCTGCGTATAGTCCTGCTGCAATTGCTCTAAGGCGTTCAGTAAGTGCATTTCCAGCTCTGTCATACTCACTTACTCCCTGACCAGTCTTACTGCGTTCTTCTTCTCCACCGTCCAGTTGTTTTCCCCCTTCACCCCGGACGGCAGCACCAGAAATTTCCCGTTCCTGCCCTCGTGATACGTCACACCCCATGTTTTTTCCCGGAGTTTCGCCAGCGTCTCTTCCTGGTCCCTGATAGCCAGGATGTTCGCCGCAATCCGGCTTTCCTGCCACTGAATCAGCCCCCATGACGCCAGAAAAATCCCGCCCGTGACGCAAAGCGCCGTCAGCGACGGGTACAGTATCCGCCCTTTGATCAGCTTCCAGAGCAGCTCTTCCTGCCGCCGGGCCAGTTCGTTCTCTGTGGCGCTGAACTGCGCGTTCACGGCACTGTTCAGCGTCTCCAGTTGTTCTTTCACCGCTGCTGTGTGTGCGCTGATAGCGTCTCTGATTTTCTGCCCGTTTAAGTTCAGTTCCCTGTCTACAGACGCTTCGAGCTTCCTGAACTCGCTGTTCAGCATGTTCTCTGTAGAGACGGCACGCTCTTTCAGTTTCTTCTCGAAGTCTGTCCCCATTTGTAAAAGATTGCTCATACAGCGCCCCTTTCAGCCTGAGATTACGCCCGCCCTCCGGGTCGGCGATACTGATACTGCTCCTGGTTGTCCTCACAACCTCAAAACCTGCCGCTGTAAGCGCCTCAGTGACATCCTGACGCGTTTTTAGCGCTCCGGCATGGTAAAGAGCCTCCAGTCCCCTCGTAATCGCTTCTGCGGCCTCCTGTTTCGCTTTCGGCAGATTATTCGGGGTGACAAGTGTCCGCCTGTTCTCCGGTGCGTTCGGGTCGTGCAGCCCGTAATGGTGATTCACCAGTGTCTGCCAGGCATTGATTCGCGGACGGTCCGCCCGGTCGTAATAGGGCTGGAGCCGTTTTCCGCTCGCCAGCTCCATATTCGGGATGACAAAATTCAGCTCAAGACGCCCCTTGTCCTGGTGCTCCACCCACAGGATGCTGTACTGATTTTTTTCAAGACCGGGCATCAGTACCCGCTCAAAGCTCTCCATCACCCTTTCACGCTCTCCCGGTGGCAGGGTCTGCTCTGCAAAAGACAGAACCCCCGAGGTGTATTTTTTCGCAAACGGCGTGGCATCGATGAGTTCCCGTACCTCTTCGGGAGCACCCCGCAGAACTCTCACCCCTTCCCGGTTACGCTCCCGGCCCAGCAGGTAATCAACCGGACCACTGCCACCGCCTTTTCCCCTGGCATGAAACTTAACTATCATCCCGTTCTCCCTGTTTACGGACCTCATCCCTAAGCTCACTCAGTTCACGTCCGATGGCCATCAGTGCAGCCACCACATGAACCCGGTCATGCCCCGACCACTGTCCGCTGTTTATCTTCCGGGCTATCTGATTCAGGTTATTGCCGACCGAAGCGAACTGGCGCAACAGCGGCGGTGCCAGTGTCGGAAGACCTGACGTTTTCGATGGCGGTGCCCCCAGGCAGACCTTACGCATCCATGACGCAAGTTGTTTTCCCTCACAACGTGCCAGCAGCCGCGCATGTTCCTCATCCGTGACCCGTATCGTGAGCATCCTTTCGCGTTTCACCGGTATCATTAAAAACCTCCGACAGACTCCCCACACATGGAGAAACAGAACTGTGACTAAACAGGAAAAAACCGCCCTTAACATGGCCCGCTTCATCAGAAGCCAGACGCTGACCCTGCTGGAAAAACTGAATGAACTGGACGTCGACGACCAGGCTGACATCTGCGAAGCGCTTCACGACCACGCTGACGAGCTTTACCGCAGCTGCCTCGCACACTTCGGGGATGACGGTGAAAACCTCTGACACATGCAGCTCCCGGAGACGGTCACAGCTGGCCTGTGAGCGGATGCCGGGAGCAGACAAGCCCGTCAGGGCGCGTCAGCGGGTGTTAGCGGGTGTCGGGGCGCAGCCATGACCCAGTCACGTAGCGATAGCGGAGTGTATACTGGCTTAATCATGTGGCATCAGTGAGGATTGTATGAAAAGTGCACCATGCCGGGTGTGAAATGCCGCACAGATGCGTAAGGAGAAAATGCTCGTCCGGGCACTTTTCCGCTTCCTCGCTCACTGACTCGCTGCGCTCGGTCGTTCGACTGCGGCGAGCGGAGTCTGCTTGCTCAAAAACGGCGATACGGTTATCCACAGAATCAGGGGATAACGCCGGAAAGAACATGTGAGCAAAAGACAAAGACCCAGAAAAAGGGCGCGCAGGAGGCGTTTTTCCATAGGCTCCGCCCCCCTGACGAGCATCACAAAAATCGACGCTCAAGTCAGAGGTGGCGAAACCCGACAGGACTATAAAGATACCAGGCGTTTCCCCCTGGAAGCTCCCTCGTGCGCTCTCCTGTTCCGACCCTGCCGCTTACCGGATACCTGTCCGCCTTTCTCCCTTCGGGAAGCGTGGCGCTTTCTCATAGCTCACGCTGTTGGTATCTCAGTTCGGTGTAGGTCGTTCGCTCCAAGCTGGGCTGTGTGCACGAACCCCCCGTTCAGCCCGACCGCTGCGCCTTATCCGGTAACTATCGTCTTGAGTCCAACCCGGTAAGACACGCCTTAACGCCACTGGCAGCAGCCACTGGTAGAGGATGTACAAGAAATTGCTGATACGTAGTTCTTGAAGTGAAGGACCAACTGCGGCTACACTGAAAGGACAGATTTGGTGGCAGCGGTCTTGTACACCCTGTTACCACGGTTAAATAATCTGCCAGGATTATTTAACCTTCGAAAAACCACCTGCCAGGGTGGTTTTTTCGTCTACAGACAGCAGATTACGCGCGAAAAAAAAGGATCTCAAGAGGATCTTGAGATCTTTTTACATATCCCCTCTCACGATAAACGTACAGAGTGGTCACTTTATGTCCTCATCTCCATCACTCTTCAATTACCAAAATATCCCCACTACTTTTTTCAATGTGATCAATAATATCCTTGGCTATATTTGTAATTAGCGCCTCTACCATCGGGGATCTGTTTTTTTCGGACGCTCCAACATGATAAAAATGTTCTTTTGTCAATATTCTAAAAGATGACCATAAATCACGAACGTACTTATTTTCCCTATAATCATTATGATGCCACGTAGACGTTATAAATGTAGCATTCAAAGATGATAACGTTTCAAATAATAAACGCTCGTCACGCTCTCCCCATGAATTAAAATAATCAACATGCCTACCAATATATGGAGGATCACAATAAACAACATCATCCCTATTTACCATGCCAATAGTTTTTTCAAATGACTGACACAAGAATGTATAGTTCCCTTTTGATATTATTTCAGAAATCCTATCAACTTGATTCGAAATCTTGGTAATATATGCTTGTGCAAATCTGTTTGGTTTTTTACAAAAAGGAACATTAAACCCTCCTTTACTATTAAACCTAATCATACCATTAAAACAAGACCTATTTAAGAATAAAAAATCTAACGGTTCCTTGTAATTATTAAACCTTTCCCTGACTTCATAATAATACTCACCATTACTTAATAAGAGTTTTTCACCTTCACGATATAAAAAATCCTTAACAAGATCCCCTGTTATATCTTTATTTTTCAATGCATTATAAAAAGAAATCAAATGAGGGTTTGTATCACATAATAATGCATCTTTAGGAGCAACGTTAAAGGCAACAACTCCAGTCCCCATAAACGGCTCGACCCATACCCCATTAAAGTTTTTAGGAACAATTCTCTTTATCCACGGAACCAGTTTAGTCTTAATCCCTTGCGATTTTATAGGCGGAACAAAAACTTTATCTTTCATAATAAGAACCATTTGTAAAAAATATGCCAAAGAAACCCATTTTGGGTTATCCCATTTTGGGGTGCATAATATATAAAAAAAATGATGGTAAATCTATGTCTGTAAGAGAAATCATAAAAAAAAATAGAGTAATTTGTAAACTCTCTCAAGGAGAGGTTGCCAAGGCACTTGGAAAGCCACAATCCTACATATCTAAAATAGAACAAGGAGAAAGACGCGTTGACGTTGACGAATTTATAGCCATCTGTTTTGCAATAGGAATTGACCCAATAAATACACTTAAAGAAGTAATAATGGAAAAAAAACATGAGTCTTCGTTCTGATTTAATTAATGCACTATATGATGAAAATCAAAAATATGATGTATGCGGAATAATATCTGCAGAAGGAAAAATATACCCATTGGGAAGTGACACAAAAGTTCTAAGCACAATATTTGAGTTATTCTCAAGACCAATAATAAATAAAATAGCAGAAAAACATGGGTATATTGTAGAAGAACCTAAACAACAAAATCATTATCCTGACTTTACTCTTTACAAACCAAGCGAACCAAATAAAAAAATTGCAATAGATATAAAAACAACATATACAAACAAAGAAAACGAAAAAATCAAGTTCACTCTTGGTGGGTATACCAGCTTTATACGAAACAACACAAAAAATATTGTTTATCCATTTGACCAATATATCGCCCATTGGATAATCGGATATGTATATACAAGAGTTGCTACAAGAAAATCATCTTTAAAAACATATAATATAAATGAACTCAATGAAATCCCTAAACCATACAAAGGCGTAAAGGTTTTCTTACAAGATAAATGGGTTATTGCTGGAGATTTGGCAGGATCTGGAAACACAACAAATATAGGTAGCATTCATGCCCACTATAAAGACTTTGTAGAAGGAAAAGGAATATTTGACTCAGAGGATGAGTTTTTAGACTATTGGAGAAATTATGAAAGAACCAGTCAATTAAGAAATGACAAGTATAATAATATAAGCGAATACAGAAACTGGATATACCGAGGAAGAAAATAAGCAATAGCTTATATGTTTATATCCCCCCCCTCTAACAGAGAATAAAACCTCTCTGACTCATGAGAGAAAGAGGGGGAGGGAGGGATACTAAAAGAAAAAATTTAGCATCAGACTATTCCCTCCTCCGGCACATCACACTTAACATTCAAAGATGACATGATGCACCCTTACACTCTCACCACAACAACATAAAGGCATAAAAACATATGCCTCTCTATATTTTCCCTCTGCATTTCGCACAATAAATATACATATCACTTGAATGATGTTTAATTCAACACCAATGAGAGAGAATTTTTTCTGTATGTCTATACATTGCGGAAAATAAGAATTGGGTGCGCTTCTCACATTGAGACCGGTTACAATGATAAACGACTAGAAACGCACCCATGTCCGTTGTAACTTGATTCTTAATAAAAATCAACACATTTTTGTTAATTACAAAAAGTATTTTTAGCTTATCATAAACCACACGCATATTTTTATATAAACAGCTTCTTTTATTGCAACGAACACAATAATAAAATAAAATAGAAAACCATTATATGTAATATAATGACGTTTATTTACTTCTTGTTATTCATACACCTCTTTACATAAACGCGCCCTTACAAAAAATCAATACATCAGTTGAGGAAATTTCTTGATATAGTTTAATATTAGAATCACTGGCATCAGTCCTCATGTATTCTTATTTACAACATCACTTCTCCTCAGACTCTTAGAGAGTTTAGTATTTAAATAATGTATAATTTAAAACCCCAATACAGGATAAGCATTAAATGCTATATATCAACAGCATTGCCTATCAAATCACATACTCTAAAAGTAAATCATATCCTCGTCTTTTATTGTAATAAAAGAAATTTATTAATAATGCATCGAGATGGAAAATAAATGATAAATAGCTTTATAGTCAAATATAAGCCATAGGCCCCCACCCTGAGCTTATCTATTATATTTAACATAATTACAAATTGTACGCACCGCCAAAACACGTTCAGCGCGATCACAGCAGCAGACAGGTAAAAATGGCAACAAACCACCCGAAAAACTGCCGCAATCGCGCCTGATAAATTTTAACCGCATGAATACCTATGCAACCAGATGGTACAGACCACATTAGCCTGTCTTAATCCACTTAACCTGCCATTTTTCATAGTTTCACCATCCCAGCGAAGGACCATCCAGTGTGCGTTCCTGTATTTCCAGCTGGCGCTCACGCTCCAGGGATAACGCATGTTCGCGCTCCTGTATCAGTCGTTCCTCTCTTATCTCCAGTTCTCGCTGTATAACTGGCTCAAGCGTTCTGTCTGCTCGCTCAAGTGCTGCACCTGCTGACTCAACTGCATGACCCGCTCGTTCAGCATCGCGTTGTCCCGTTGCGTACGCGAAAACATCTTCTGCAATTCCACGAAGGCGCTCTCCCATTCGCTCAGCCGCTGCATATAGTCCTGTTGCAGCTGCTCTAAGGCGTTCAGCAAATGTGTTTCCAGCTCTGTCATTCTGTGTCACTCCTTCAGATGTACCCACTCTTTCCCCTGAAAGGGAATCACCTCTGCTGATTTCCCGTACGGAAGGACCAGAAATTTCCTGTTCCCGTCCTGCACAAACTCCACGCCCCATGTCTTCGCGTTCAGTTTCTGCAATGTCTCTTCCTGCTTCCTGATTTCTTCCAGGTTCGCCTGTATCCTCCCGCCAAGATACCAGAGCGTCCCGCCACTCGCGGTAAACAGGAGAAAGACTATCCCCAGTAACATCATGCCCGTATTCCCTGCCAGCTTTAACACGTCCTTCCTGTGCTGCATCATCGCCTCTTTCACCCCTTCCCTGTGTTTTTCCAGCGATTTCTCTGTCGAGGCTGTGAACAGGGCTATAGCGTCTCTGATTTTCGTCTCGTTTGAGGTCACAGCCTCGCTGACAGACTCGCCGAGCTTCCTGAACTCGTCGTTCAGCATTTTCTCTGTAGATTCGGCTCTCTCTTTCAGCTTTTTCTCGAACTCCGCGCCCGTCTGTAAAAGATTGCTCATAAAACGCTCCTTTCAGCCTGATATTCTTCCCGCCGTTCGGGTCTGCAATGCTGATGCTGCTTCGCGTCACCCTGACCACTTCAAGCCCCGCCTCTGTGAGCGCCTGAATCACATCCTGACGGCCTTTTATCTCCCCTACATGATAAAGAGCGTCTATCCCGCGTGTGACGCTCTCAGCAAGCGCCTGTTTCGTTTCCGGCAGGTTATCAGAGAGAGTCAGTATCCGGCGGTTCTCCGGGGCGTTGGGGTCATGCAGCCCGTAATGGTGATTCACCAGCGTCTGCCAGGCATCAATTCTCGGCCTGTCTGCCCGGTCGTAGTACGGCTGGAGACGTTTTCCGGTCTGTAGCTCCATGTTCGGAATGATAAAATTCAGCTCAAGCCGTCCCTTGTCCTGGTGCTCCACCCACAGGATGCTGTACTGATTCTTTTCGAGACCTGGCATCAGTGCGCGCTCAAAGCTCGCCATCACTTTTTCACGTCCTCCCGGCGGCAGTTCCTTCTCCGCGAACGACAGAACACCGGACGTGTATTTCTTCGCAAATGGCGTGGCATCGATGAGTTCCCGGACTTCTTCCGGATTACCCTGAAGCACCGTTGCCCCTTCCCGGTTACGCTCCCTCCCCAGCAGGTAATCAACCGGACCACTGCCACCACCTTTTCCCCTGGCATGAAATTTAACTATCATCCCGCGCCCCCTGTTCCCTGACGACCTGCCGTAAGCTGCGCAACTCTCTCTCGATGGCCATCAGTGCGGCCACCACCTGAACCCGGTCACAGGAAGACCACTGCCCGCTGTTCACCTTCCTCGCCGTCTGATTCAGGTTATTCCCGATGGCAGCCAGCTGGCGCAGTAACGGCGGTGCCAGTGTCGGCAGCTTCCCGGAACGGGCAACCGGCTCACCCAGGCAGACCCGCCGCATCCATACCGCCAGCTGTTTACCCTCACAGCGTTCCAGTAACCGTGCATGTTCATCATCAGTAACCCGTATCGTGAGCATCCTCTCGCGTTTCATCGGTATCATTACCCCATGAACAGAAATCCCCCCTTACACGGAGGCATCAGTGACTAAACAGGAAAAAACCGCCCTTAACATGGCCCGCTTTATCAGAAGCCAGACATTAACGCTGCTGGAGAAGCTCAACGAACTGGACGCAGATGAACAGGCAGACATCTGTGAATCGCTTCACGACCACGCCGATGAGCTTTACCGCAGCTGCCTCGCACGTTTCGGGGATGACGGTGAAAACCTCTGACACATGCAACTCCCGGAGACGGTCACAGCTTGTCTGTGAGCGGATGCCGGGAGCAGACAAGCCCGTCAGGGCGCGTCAGCAGATTTTAGCGGGTGTCGGGGCGCAGCCCTGACCCAGTCACGTAGCGATAGCGGAGTGTATACTGGCTTAACCATGCGGCATCAGTGCGGATTGTATGAAAAGTACGCCATGCCGGGTGTGAAATGCCGCACAGATGCGTAAGGAGAAAATGCACGTCCAGGCGCTCTTCCGCTTCCTCGCTCACTGACTCGCTACGCTCGGTCGTTCGACTGCGGCGAGCGGTGTCAGCGCACTCAAAGGCGGTAAACGGTTATCCACAGAATCAGGGGATAACGCCGGAAAGAACATGTGAGCAAAAGAC
>OGES01002297.1_pt1 | contig 13131 bp, 8 predicted proteins | sample 1570711 | NCBI WGS metagenome assembly OGES01 (sample SAMEA2582133, study PRJEB24529) | metagenome | biome: Human gut stool | place: China | collected 2011 | reverse complement strand
GGTAAATGGTCGCGAAGTAATCAATGTAAACCTGGCAGATGATAATAAGGTATTGAGCGAAGTTGTAGTTGTTGGTTATGGTACTCAGAAGAAAGCTAATTTAACTGGTGCTGTGTCAATGATTACTGCAGATGACATAAACAATCGCCCAGTATCAAATGCAGCTGGCGCATTACAAGGTGCAGATCCTTCTGTAAACTTGACTTTTAATTCAGGAAGTTTAGATTCTGGTTATAGCATTGACATTCGTGGTGTCGCTTCTATTAATGGAGGTAGTCCATTGGTGTTGGCTGATGGCATGGAGGTCAACTTGAGCCAGATAAATCCTAATGACATTGAATCTATCTCAGTTTTGAAAGATGCTTCTGCTTCTGCAATTTATGGTGCCAAAGCCTCTTCTGGTGTTATTTTGATTACTACAAAGAGTGGAAAAGACTCAGAAGGTAAAGCTTCCATATCATATAATGGTCGCGTAGGTTGGAAACAGAATACAACTTCAACAGATTTCATACATACAGGTTATGACCATGTAAATATTGTCAACCAATTCTATGAGGCTTACCAAGGCAAATTGATGGCAAATTATACAGACAAAGATTTGCAGATGCTTTATGATAGACGTAATGATAAGACCGAAAATCCAGATAGACCATGGACCGTAGTTGGCGATGACGGAAAGTATTATTATTATGGCAACTTTGATTGGTATGATTATTTCTATCGCAAAACAAGACCAGAGCAGGAGCATAATATTTCTGTGACAGGTGGTAATGATAAGGTTAATTATTTTGCAAGCGGTCGTTTCTTTACACAGGATGGTATCTTTAATATCTACAAAGATAATTATCAGAATGTATCCTTTAGAGGAAAGCTGAATGCTAAGTTGTCTAAACATTTGACGTATTCTGTTAATTTCAATTATAACAAAACGGCCTACAAATATGCAGGTTTCTATAATGAGCAGCAGACTATTTCTAGTTTGCAGTCAAACATTTTGTCTTCTTTCGTACCAAGAAATCCTGATGGCTCTGTTGTACAGTATACAAACCAATTGACCTCCAATTCACCTTTGGGCTCTGGCCATGCAGGTTTCCTGACAGCAAACGAGGCGCGCAACTCTCGTGAAAACAAGTACTGGATTGTTGCAAATCAACTTGATTATAAAGTATTTGACGACTTGGTCTTGACGGCTTCATACGCTTATAAAAACAGAAATTACATTTATAAGAGAAGAAGTATGCCTTTTGAGTATTCACGCGCAGAGGGAGCAACTGCAACATTTACTTCTGGTACTATAACAGATTACTATCAGGAAGGACACATGCAGGTAGACGACAACAACCTGAATATATATGGTACTTATACTCATGTATGGGACAAAAAGCATAACTTTAAGGTTGTAGCAGGTGGTCAATATGAGGATTATAGAACAACAGATTTATCTGTAAAAAAGAATGATCTTCTTTCTAAAGATTTATCTTCTTTCACCGTTGCACAAGGTGAAACTACTGTTGGACAAGATATATCTGCTTATAGAACCTTAGGATATTTTGCCAGAGTCAATTACGACTATGAAGGTAAATATTTGGCTGAGATTAGCGGCCGATGGGATGGAACTTCTAAGTTTGCGTCAAAAGACCGCTGGGGATTTTTCCCTTCTGCTTCAATTGGTTGGCGAATGAGTTCTGAGAAATTCTGGAATAAGTTATTGCCTGTAGTAAATAATGCTAAGTTCCGTTTCTCTGTAGGTAGTCTTGGAAACCAGCAAGTAAGCAACTATGCTTATTTTGACCAGATTTATACAGACAACAAGATGTCTTATACATTTGACGGCTTGAACAAGGCATATTATGCAAGTGTGTCTTCTCCGTTATCTTCATCTTTAACTTGGGAGACAGTTTCTACCTACAACTGGGGTTTGGATTTGGGTTTCTTGGATAGTAAATTAACTTTGACAGCGGATATTTACATCCGTGACACCAAAGACATGCTAACCCATTCTATAACATTACCATCTGTATTTGGAGCAACTACTCCAAAAGAAAACTGTGCAGATTTGAGAACAAATGGATGGGAATTGTATATTGGATGGCAAGATAAATTTAATTTAGCAGGCAAGCCTTTCCATTATAATGTATCAGCGTCAATCGGAGATTACAAGTCAAAGATTACCAAATTTAACAATCCTGATAAGTTGATTTCTGATTATTATGAAGGAATGACTTTAGGTGAGATTTGGGGCTATAAGGTAGCAGGTCTTTTTGCAACGGATGAAGAAGCAGCAGCTTATCAGGCAAAGATTAACGATAAGGCTGTTAACGGTCGTGTATACAGCTCTAAGAAAGATAACCATTTGATGGCAGGTGATGTAAAATTCATGGATTTGGATGGTGATAATGTTATTTCTGAAGGCTCTGGTACAGTTGCAGACCCAGGAGACAAGAGAATTATTGGTAATAGCTTACCACGCTATTCTTATTCTTTCCGTTTGGGAGCAGATTGGAACGGAATTGATTTTAATGCATTCTTCCAAGGTGTAGGTAAACGCAATTGGTATCCTACAACCTATGCATATGATTTCTGGGGACCATATTCTTTCCCTTCACTGTCATTCATCCACAAGGATTTCACGGATAATGTTTGGAGCGAAGATAACCAGGGAGCTTATTTCCCACGTCCTCGAGGATATGCGTCTTATAGTGGAGGTGCATTGGGTGTTGCTAATGATAGATATTTACAGAATGCTGCTTATTTGCGCTTGAAGAATTTGACTGTAGGTTATACAATTCCTATTAGCAAAAAAATCATCAATTCTTTGAGAGTATATTTTACAGCAGAGAACTTATTCTATTGGTCTCCATTGAAGAAGTACTGCAAGACGGTTGATCCAGAAATGATTTATGCTTCATCATATAATTCTGGTTCGGGAGTTGGTTATAGTTATTCTAAATCATTCTCTTTTGGTCTTGATATAAAATTCTAAATATAAAAAGGTAATAGCAATGAAAAAGTTAATAAATATATTGGGGGCTGCTTTACTCATTACAAACTTAACAGCTTGTGATAGTTTGTTGGATATGTCTCCTGAAGACACAATGAGTCCTGAGACCTATTTTAGTTCTACACGAGAATTGAAACTATGGACTGATGGATTTTATAGCCAGTTGGAAGGTGCAGATGACGTGATTGGCATCAATGCGGATGACAATATTGATACCGAGTTAGGTGCAACTTTGCTTGGGCAACGTTCTGCTGCTGATGAAAATGGTTGGAACTGGACACAACTTCGTTCTATAAACTATTATTTACAGCATTCAGATAGATGCAAAGACGAAGTTGGTCGTAAGGAAAATGATGGAGTAGCTTACTTTATGAGAGCATACTTCTATTACGTTAAAGTCAGAAGATATGGCGATGTACCTTGGTATGATCAAGTCTTGAATTCTGACCAAGATGAACTTTTGGCAAAAGCACGTGATGACCGTGAAGTTATTATGGATCATGTCATGGATGACCTTGACAAGGCAATAAACATGCTTCCGTCAACCAAGAGTGTCTATTACGTAACGAAATGGACAGCATTAGCCCTTAAGACTCGTGCAGCTCTGTATGAGGGAACTTATCGTAAATATCGTAATATGCCTAATGCAGAAAAGTATTTGAACCAAGTAGTTGATGCTGGTGAAAACTTTATCAAGAATAGTGGTTACAAACTTTATACAACAGGTGATACTCCTTATCGCTCCTTGTTTAATAGTTTGGATGCTTGTTCTGATGAAGTCATCTTGGCAAGAAGATATAGTTCTGATGCAAATGTAATGCATGGTGTTCCTTTTGCTATCAAGAATTCTCGCCAAGGTTTTACCAAGCGATTCATGAATCACTATTTAATGGCAGATGGCTCTCGCTATACTGACAAACAAGGCTGGGAAACAGATGACTTTGTAGCAGAAACTAGCAATCGTGACCCTCGTATGGCTCAAACAGTTTTATGCCCAGGTTACATTCAGAAAGGCGCAACAAAGGTGACAGCAAACAACTTAAATGCTCTAACAGGGTATCAACCGATTAAGTATATTGCAGAGTCTAAATATGATGGCGCAAATAAGGCATTTACAGATTGGTCTTTGTTTAGGACAGCCGAAGTGTATTTGAACTATGCTGAAGCTAAGGCAGAGTTAGGTACATTAACACAAAATGACTTGGATGTTTCTATCAATAAAATTCGTGACAGAGCAAGAATGCCACATCTCAACATGAGTGCGGCTAATGCCAATCCAGACCCATTGATGTTGAAATATTATCCTAATGTGACAAGAAGTACCAATACTGGTGTAATCCTGGAGATTCGTCGTGAACGTACTGTTGAAATGCCTTTGGAGGGATTCCGTCTGTGGGATATATTCCGTTGGAAAGAAGGTCAGCAGTTGACAAAACCTTTCTATGGTTGTTATTTCCCATCAGAAGGACAATACGACATGGATAATGATGGAAAGAAAGATCTGTTATTGTACACAACTGATAAGGGTACCTTTAAGGGTACTGCTAAGAAAATTGGCAAGGACTTGGAGCTATCTAATGGTACTTCCGGATACATCTATCCATTTAGCCAGATTACTATAACTTGGGATGAGAATAGAGATTATCTTTGGCCAATTCCAGCAAGTGAAAGAGTCTTAACTGGTGGTAAGTTGACACAGAATCCTGGTTGGACAGATAGTACAAATTTTGATTAAGTATATATAATATAAGGTATAGGTGGATTCATGAGAATCCACCAACCTTCAAATAAAACTTCAAAAATGAGGAAAATAATAGTTACTTTGGTAAGTATGCTTTTGGGGTTGAATGCTGTAGCTCAAAACAAAGGTATAGATTTTATCTTGAACAAGCTGTATGATGGAGGTAAGTCTAATTATGTGATGATTATTGCACATCGAGGTAACTGGCGAAACGCTCCAGAGAATTCTCTTCAAGGCTACAAGCAATGCATAGATGGTGGCATCGATGGAATCGAAATTGATGTGCACATGACAAAAGATAGCGCTATTGTCATTATGCATGATGACACATTGGATCGAACAACGACAGGAAAAGGATTGGTTTCTGACTATACTTTAGAACAAATAAAACAATTAAACTTAAAATCTCCAATAGGGGTTGTTACCCGTCAAAAAGTACCGACACTGGAGGAAGTATTAGACTTATGCAATGGCAAAGTTCTTATTCAAGTTGATAAATGGCAACCAATAAAAGCGAAAGTTATCGAAATAATCCGAAAGTATAAAATGCAGAAACAGATTATTTTGCGTGGCACATTTAACAGCAACACTTATAATAAAAACTACCGCGAGTTACTGGATGGATGCATATTTAGCCCTGTAGTTGTATGCAATGGAAAAACAGATAACCAAAAGCTTGATGATTATATGACAAATATTAAGACGCCAATAATGAGCCTATCATTTAAGCGAGATGATTTTCCTGTATTGAATCGTGCGAACGAAATGAAATCTCATGGATTCCGTATATGGTATAACTCTCTTTGGGATACATTTAATGGAGGACATGATGATGAACTGGCATTAGATAATCCAGACGAAAGCTACGGATGGCTTCTTGAAAAAGGTGCCAATATCATATTTAGCGATAATCCCTTCTTGCTGTTAGATTATCTCACTAAAAAAGGAAGAAGAGAATAAAAACTTTAAAACGTATACAAGATGAAACAGAAATTTCTTTTATTGCTTTTAGCAATTGTATGTAGTGCAAATATCTTTGCACAAGACAGAGTGAGTAAAATCCGTAATAAACTTTTAAATCGTGATGAATCTTCTGTAATCGTAGCCTCACATCGTGGAGACTGGCGTAATTTTCCTGAGAATTCTTTAGAAGCAATAGACAATGCCATAAAAATGGGGGTTGATATTGTTGAGATTGATTTACAAAGGACAAAAGATGGCGTGTTGATATTGATGCATGACCCAAAGATAGACCGTACAACAACAGGTAAAGGTACCATTTCTGAGTTGACTTATGATTCTATTGCTAAAACTCACTTGAAAAATGGATGTAATATCCGCACTATCCATAGAGTTCCAACATTAGAAGAGGCTCTTGTTCATGCACGCGGTAAGATTATGTTGAATTTAGACAAGGCAGACAGATATTTCGAGCAAGTCTATGAGTTGATGAAGAAGACTGGCACAACAAAGCAGATTGTCATGAAAGGCACAAAATCTGCAGAAAAGGTAAAAGAACTATATGGAGAATATCTAAAGGATGTTATCTATATGCCTATTGTAAATTTGGACAAGTCTAATGCAGAGCAGCAACTCAACAAGTTTATGAAGGATATGAATCCTGTGGCTTTTGAATTGTTGTTTAAGAGTGATGAGAATAAACTTCCATTGTCATTGCCAAAGAAAATGAAAGGTAAATCTTTGATTTGGTATAATACCTTATGGGATACTATGGCAGGAGGACATGATGATGATATGTCTTTACAAGACCCTAATAAGGGATATGGTTATCTCATAGATACTTTGGGAGCTAGAATTATACAAACAGATAGACCTCAGTACTTATTGGATTATTTGCGTTCTCGCAACCTTCATGATTAAATGTTATGTGGAAGAAAATCGTAGATTATTATAAAATTCCAGAAGCAGCTAAAGAACCGAGTACAGATAGTGCTCGGTTCAAAAAAATACGCCTTATTTCATTCCTTACTGCAACTTTGGGATATGGTATGTATTACGTTTGTCGTTTAAGCATGAATGTAATTCGTAAACCAATGGTTGATGATGGTGTTTTTACAGAAACAGAAATAGGTATCATAGGCTCTTGCTTGTTCTTTACTTATGCTATAGGTAAATTCTGTAATGGTTTTATAGCAGATAGAAGTAATGTGAAAAAGTTGATGTCAACAGGTCTTTTGATTTCGGCTTTGATAAACTTGGCGCTTGGATTCACCAATTCGTTTATCGTGTTCGCAGTACTTTGGGGTATCAATGGATATTTTCAATCTATGGGAGCAGCATCTGGAGTAGTATCCCTATCTCGCTGGTTTGATGCATCAAATCGTGGTACTTATTATGGTTATTGGAGCGCAAGTCATAATTTAGGTGAGGCTATCACTTTCATATCCATTGCTATTCTTGCTACTAATTTTGGGTGGCGATATGGATTGATTGGAGCAGGCTTAATCGGCATTGCTTATTTTTTCATTATGCAATGGTTAATGAAAGATACACCTCAGAAGTATGGCTATTTATTAGAGGATGCGACTTCTAAAAAAGAAGAAAAGAATAAGGCTGATTTCAACGCAAGTCAGAAGACCGTCTTATGTAGTCCTGCTATATGGATTCTAGCTTTAGCAAGTGCGTTTATGTATATAAGTAGATATGCAGTAAACAGTTGGGGAGTCTTTTATCTGGAGACGATGAAGGGATATTCTACTCTTGACGCAAGCTTTATTATTTCCATCAGTTCTGTTTGTGGTATTGTAGGAACAGTTGCTTCAGGTTTAATCTCAGACAAATTATTCAAAGGATCGAGAAACATACCGGCTTTGGTCTTTGGCTTGATGAATGTTTTGGCGCTATGTTTATTCTTATTAGTACCAGGTGTTCATTTCTATATTGATGTTATTGCTATGGTATTATTCGGACTAGGAATCGGCGTTCTGATTTGTTTCCTCGGTGGTCTTATGGCCGTAGATTTAGCTCCTAAGAACGCAGCAGGTGCAGCTCTTGGTGTTGTCGGCGTGGCAAGCTACATTGGTGCCGGTATCCAAGACATTATGAGCGGTCTACTCATCGAGGGCAACAAGCATCTGGTAAATGGCGTAGAGACCTACGACTTTACCTACATCAATTATTTCTGGATTGGTGCAGCTTTGATGTCTGTACTATTGACACTTTTGGTTTGGAATGCGAAACCAAAGACTGTTTAAGAAATAAACGAAGCTATCATCAAAATACTCTTCACTCTTCACCTTTCGGCCGGAAAGCCCTGTGTTTATCGGCATTCCGAAGGGTGAAGAGTTGTTTTTATCTCTTCACCCACTCTTCACCACTCTTCACCTTCAGAAACGGGAACAGAGGCGAAAGACTGATAGGTGGATTGCAAATCAGCCAGAACAGAAGGGTGAAGAGTGGTGAAGAGTAGGTGAAGAGTGCCCGAATACTCTTCACCCCTCGGAATGCCGATAAACACAGGGGATTCGGGGCTTTTGGTGAAGAGTGAAGAGTATTTGGCAGGATGCCTATACGAAAACAAAATAAAGGAGTTTTCGATAACTGTTCCAGTAAAACAGCCGACTAGCGACTCTTGCGCTAGTCGGCTGTTTGCGTTTTGCCAGTTGGCTGTTTATATTTTGCCAGTTGGCTATTTCCGGTAAAGCTCAGAAGGATTCTGCATATACAGATATTTCTTTGCCACGTATGCCGCCAGCTGCATCATCTGCTCATTCTGGAGATAGGCTCCATAAGGAAAGAGGATGTTGATATTCGGAACATTCTGAGCCTGGGCATCCGAGAAATTCACGAAGGTAAGGTCGTTGATATACATCGTAGTGATGAACCTACCCATGTTCTCCACCTTCTTTTTCTGAGCTTCATTCAATGTCAGAACCGCCTGCTTAGGAGCAAACTGCATGAAATAGAGCGATTCGAAGAACGAAGCTCCAGCACAGTCCCAATAGCTGACACCTTCCTCACAACCGCCATCATCGGGATAACCCTTCATAAAGGTTCGCAGGCACTGCTGCACTCCCTTGAAGGCTGCATCGCGCTGCTTGGCATCCTGCTCACAAATGAGCACCGTCTGCAACCAATTGGCGGTAATCCAGGTATTCCAGTTGTTGGCATTGTTCTTCCAGCCCTGCGGCTGGTTCAATACCGGCTTTAGGAATCGGCGATCAATCTCGCTTCTCACCTGATTGCAGAGTCCCTTTTCCTTCCTGTTGATTTCATCTTCGAGCATATAGAGGGTCCAGGCAAGCATGCCTGCCGTCTCTGCATTGAAGAGATCAACCGGCTGGATATCCTTTTCAGGATGGTCTTTCGGATAATGCGCCGGGATTCCCCACCAAGGTTTCTTCTGATAAAGATTGCCCAATCGGATATAATCGTTGCGCATCGCCACCGGCACCTGCTTCTGCCAATACTTATCGCCAGCCTTCGGGAAAGGCACAAAAAAAGCTTGGGCTTTCATCAACATGGATGAAAGCACCAAGCCTAATATCATTATCAATTTCTTAGTCATATCATTTACTTTTTGCGTACAAAGTTACGAAATTATAACAAGACCGAAGTCTAGAAAATGATAATTTTAGAGCAAATATCGCTTTAAGCGGTATTTTAAGAGAGAGAGTTTCACATTTTCCTCAGTTTATACCTCCAGAACTTGCTACTTCCTCAAAGAATTGGCAGTCAGTTCCAGAAGGCTCTGCAGATATTCATCGTCTGTATCCTTCTTCATCTTATTCAGCGAAGAGGCGCAGAATTTCTTCTCGTCAGCATTCAGCAACTTGCCGTATCCCTTACAAAGCTTGACTATTTTGTTGGCAATGCCCGTCTGGAGGGTACGCCGAGTCACCTGATTTCCAAAATAAGGGTATTGGTCTCTGGCATTCTTAAAGGCAGCACGGAGCGTGTTGAGTTGCATTATAAACTCTGCAGCATCCTTTGGCGGAGTCATCTCCAAATCATAACTGCGAACCAGATTTTTGTTATACCTGATGTTGCCTAGAGAAACAAGAGAATCCAAACCTTGAACAGCATTCATCTTATAAGATAATGGCTTCTTATAGGTTTGCGGATCCTTGGAGTAGAACTTATATACACTGCCCTTTACCGAACGATCCATTCCCTGATACCATACCAAGGCATAAACATATCGCATGGTAGAATCCTTGCTGTCGCGGAAATACTGCAGGTTATAGTTGCGGTCTTTGTGAGTACCAAATTCGTAAGTCATGGAATTATCCTTGCCATACCCCACCCGATTCGTTTCAAGACTGAGAGAGCCCGCTTTCTTGGTAAAACTAATATAAGCGAGGCGACTATTGCTCAATAAAGCCTTTTGAAAGGTATCCACCATTTTCTGCTTTCTCTCAGGAATAGCGAACTCAAATCCCTTCATCATACCAATATTATAGGTATTCATAGAGGAAGAAGTAACAAAGTCGCCTTTCAACAAATCCTGTGCGAATACATCAAAAGCCTGGTCGATAGCCGGTATAGGCTCCTGAGCATGGCAAGCCGAAGAGAGCATCATCAGGCAAGCCACAAATGCTAATTTAAAAGTTGTTTTCATATTCTTCTTCTTTTTAATTGTTTCTTTTTAATAAACCTCTTGGTCACCACTCACATAGTCCTCATCATGCACATTCTCCTCGCTTTCGAACGAGGCACTGGCAATTTCGGCATTGAGCGACTGGGTCTGAAGAGCATCGATGAGATAGAGTTTGAAGAACATTTCGTTCTGCTGTGTCTCCATCTCCCGGAGATGCGCATCAGCAAGCTTTTCCGGCTCTGCCAACAAAGAATCGGTAGCAATATTCTGAGCTATCCAAAGCTTTGGAGGAGTAGGAGCAAACAGATGCTGACGATATTGCCTCTGCCTGTGCTCCCTTGTCTTGGGAGATACGGAATCACCCGACTTTTTTATCTTTTCAGGCATGGAAAGATTGGCATCTGTCGATTTCTCCTCGTGGACAACAGCAGAATCAACATCCTCCTGAGTCGTTCTGCCATCGAGTTGAGCCATCTTCGAATCATCCTGATGCCCAGTCTGCCGCCCTACCCAAAGAATAGCAAACCCTATCAGCAGGGCGATGGATGCAGCCATGCTAAGCGACAACCATAGGTGGCGCATTCGTGCCTTAGCCTTTGGATGAGCATTTTCTACATGCTCCTCCGCCTCATGGTCAAGAGGCATACCCTCGTCGAAATATCCAAACATCATCTGGTATTCTTTCAAGTCATCGCTCACATCGGGATGCTGCCGAAACCACTCCCCTATCAGAACCTCCTCTTCCAGAGAAGTCTCACCAGCCATAAATCGGTCGAGCAACAGTCGTATGTCCTTTTCTTTTTCGTTCATATCCAGTTTCCTCCTTTATTGATTATACCTATTTATATATAAGGGCTATCGACATCTTTTTCTGATTTCCTGCAACATCTGCTTTCTAGCCCTCGAAAGCAAGACAGATACAGATTCAGGGGTGATGCCCACGATTTGCGCTATTTCCTCAAAGCTTTTCTTCTCTACCTGTCGCAGATAAAGCACCTGATATTGGTTGGAGGGCAGAGCCTTGAGGCGTTTTTGCAGCCACAGTTCGTTCTCCGAGTTTTCCACTTCCACATCGGGCAGCGCATAGTGGCTAGGCGACTTATCGAAAGGCTGGGCATCTATCGAAATCATCTTCCGCTTGCGAAAGAAGTCGATGCAAAGATGCTTGGCGATGCAACCCATCGAACCTTTGGCATGAGCAGCAGACTGAATATCATCCTTGATGGCCCAGAGCTTGAGCATCGCATCCTGTGCGATATCCTCAGCCTCATCGCAGCCAACACCATAACCTTGACTGATCTGCAAGGTTATCTGCCGCAACTGCGGAACGATATGGATAAATTCATTCTCTGTCATTAGCTCTCTTTTGCTTTATTTATTCAAAACTACAACATAAACGGAAAAGAAGTGTTTTTCTTAACGAGATTAACTTATATTAACAAGAAAGCCTGGCAAACGTCATTTGCCAAGCTTTCTTGATTTTAAAAACTATTTATTACTTATCCATAAACGACAAGCCCTGATAGAACCAGACATTCATCTGGTTGGCACCACGATGATTCCAGGCATAGTAAGGGATCAGGGTGAGGTTCTGAACCTTGACAGAAATGACACCTTCCTTCTTTTGGTCCAAAATATGAGCAAGTGTAGAAATTGCCTTGACTTTGAAGGCAGGAGCACCCTTGGTCTCCTTGTTCTCAATGCTGTAATTATCTACCAGCGAGAAAGACGGCTTCTTAGCCATGATGGTGCGGAGTACAGGCTCGTTATCGTTATCCACAGCCTCAGCGCAATATACCAATGGTCCACGCTCTACGGCAACCTTACCCTTGTCATCTGCCACCTTACCATTTGCAACCACAGTACGTACAGGCATATCGAAGTGGATGCGGATGACATCGCCTTTCTTGATGTTCTTGACAGGCAGATAACCCTTGTTGGCATTGAGGTCAGCCTCTACAGCTTTGCCATTCACGGTTACGCTATAAGCAGGCTTCTCGGCATCGCAATACTTGTAAAGATCGCTAGGCACCACCTGATTGCGAACCCATCCAGGAATACGGACCAGGAGGTTGGCATTCTTTACGCCGCTCTTCTTCACAGCAATCTTGATATCGCCGTTCCAAGGATACTCGGTAGTCTCCTCCAGAACCACATCCTTGCCATTCACCTTGATGGTAGATGTATTGCCGGCAAAGAGGTTAACATAGATATTGTTACCCTTCACGCCATAGAGATAGCCAGGAACGGAAGGGATGAAACGGCACAAGTTACTCGGGCAGCAGGCACATCCGAACCAAGGCTGGCGGGTGGTGTTGCCATCGGCATTAAACTTATACTTGCCATCGCTAGACAATGGGTTTGGATAGAAGAATCTGCCACCATCCATGCTCATACCCGAGATGACACCATTATATAAGGTACGCTCCATGCAGTCGATATACTTACTCTCGCCGTGAAGCAGGAACATACGTTCGAAGAGGTAAACCATAGAGATGGCTGCACAGGTCTCGTTGTAGGCAGTCATGTTTGGCAACTCATAGTTATCACCGAACGCCTCACCTGCATGGCGGGCACCTACACCACCCGTAAGATAGTACTTCTTGCCAACGATGTTTTCGAAAATACGGTCGATTACCTTCATATAGGCAGAATCTTTGGTCAAGGCAGCCACATCGGCAATACCGGCATACATATATCCGGCACGCACCGCATGACCTACAGCCTCCTTCTGCTCCAGGATAGGAGCCTGGCTCTGAGAATATGGGTTGCGAATATGAGTCTTGCCACGATAATCGAGCAGATACTTAGCCTCATCCAGATACTTCT
>OGES01002291.1_pt1 | contig 13145 bp, 15 predicted proteins | sample 1570711 | NCBI WGS metagenome assembly OGES01 (sample SAMEA2582133, study PRJEB24529) | metagenome | biome: Human gut stool | place: China | collected 2011 | reverse complement strand
TGAGCTGTACAAGAAGCAAGGCTTGCAGCAGCGGCGATTGCCATAAAAATACTAACTTTTTTCATTTTGCTTTGAAATTTTTTATTTATAATACTTCGAGTAATTCTACTTCAAAAATGAGTGTGCTGTGAGGAGGAATCATTTCTCCGGCACCTCTTGCGCCATAAGCGAGTTCTGACGGAATATACAGTTTCCATTTGGAACCTTCCGGCATCAGCTGCAAAGCTTCCACCCATCCCGGGATTACTTGGTTGACACCGAATACAGCCGGTTCTCCGCGTTGGATAGAGCTGTCGAACAGTGTACCGTCGATCAATGTACCTTCATAGTGGCATCTTACCTGATCGGTAGCTTTCGGCTTTTTACCTGTACCTTCTTTGATGATTTCATATTGTAGTCCGCTGGGAAGGACAACTACGCCCGGTCCTTTTTTGTTTTCTTCGAGGAATGCCTGTCCCTGCTCAATAGCAACGGCACTCATCTTAGATTCCAATTCTTCGAAATATTTGTTCACTATTTCGCGGGCTTCATTGTGGCTGATAGCCGTCTGATTACCTTCTAATACATCTTTGATTGCTTGTGCGAAATCATCTACCGCAAGGTTTTCGATTCCCATGCTTGATAAGTTTTGACCAATTCCGAGGCCAATAGAGTAACTGAATTTATCCATATAATGTTTTTTGTTGGCGATTGAAATGTATCACCTTCATGGTTTTAGCTTTCAATCAATTGCAAATTTATGAAACGCAAAAGTACGTGTTTTATTTGAATGATTTAGCATTTGCTATTTAAAAATTCTTATATCTGTGAAAGTTAATCGCTTTTCTTTAAAGAATTAGTTTTTTGTTCGTAGGATTTAATCGGCTTATTCTGATTATTTAGGTTTGTTTATGCAGATAATTAATCGTCTGACTATAGTGAGAGGGTAAAAGTTTTGGCTGATAGTGATTACTGCTTAGAAATAAGACATAATTGATTGATTATTAGTATAGTTATAAGTCTTTTTAGAGTGTCGAAATATTTACGACACAAAAGAATAAACTAAAAAGGCTGTAGTAAACCTACACTTCCATGTATGGTGAAAATACACCCGAATTTCGGGGTACACTACATGAGTTACTAAAAAACAATTAATTATGTCTTATTCATTAAACATTAAAGGTAAAGAGAATCCGAAGGACAAACAACTTGTCAAGTTAGAAATGGTGTTTTTTCAGACTGGGTACGCACGTGTATCCAAAGTATTGGATGTAACAGGTGCTTATAAAGATTGGGACAATGAAACACAAACATTCAAATCTAAGGGTGCAGAATCAGCAGCAAAGAATAAGTTGTTGCTTGAAATGAAAATGCAGTATCTTAAAATAGCTGAAGAATGGGAAGCGTCAAATGAATCTTGGTCACCAGTTCAATGGTCGCATAGTCTTGACAGCATTCAAGTTCGTAGACGTGATGAACCCAAAGTAATCACAGTAGTAGCTTGGTTAGAAGGTTTTCGGGAGCGATGTCGAAATACAGAAAGAGTTAAGAACGGTAATATTGTGACTTGCGCAAAAAATGCGAAAACTTATGGATACTTTAAAGCTCTACTAGATAAGTTCACTTTGGTGCAATATGGTAGAAGCTTCTCGACTTACTATTTTCATGATATAAATGAGCAATTTATTAAAGACTTTGTGGCTTATATTGAGAAAACAGGTCTGGAAAATGGAAATAAAGGAGGATTGTGTACGAAATTGCGGATGCTTAGGGGGATGTGCTCGAATGCAAATAAGGATGGAATTCCGGGTGCAAAGGTTTCGCAATTTAACGTTGCCAAAGAAAAAATGGTTTGGGGGAATGTTACACCCAAAACAATACCCTATGAAGTGTTTCAGAAGATAGAGAATATAAACCGTGACTATTTTACGGAAGAAGAACAATTCTATCTCGATTTATTCTTGTTCAGTTTCTATGCTGGTGGTATGGGAGACAAAGACGTTTGTTATCTTACCTGGGATTGCATTCAGGATAACATGTTGGTTTATGAGCGTATGAAAACAACTAAGTGCGCAAAGATGGTTCTTACCGATAAAGCTATGAAAATCATCAATAAATATAAGGAGAAAAGTATCAGTAATTATGTGCTTCCAGTTTTTCAAGAAAAGCATGTGACTGAAAAACAAAAAAACAATCGTGTAGAATGTATTGAAAGAAAGGTAAATAATCTATTGGAACGTGTACGAGGTATGGTTATGTATCCGGAAAAAATCACTTGGTACTCTGCACGCGGAACGTTCATAACCAAGATGGCAGACTCAGGATTCCCTACTATTGTCATTGCCGAATTTGCAGGCAATAGCATACAGGCTATTCAGAAGCATTACTTCAAAAATACTAAGCACGAAGAGATGAGGATGACAATCAACAATTTGATATAACCTACCAACTCATATAACTTTAGATTGTAAAAGGCATTGTATTCAGCAATGCCTTTTGTTTTTCTAAATATTTCTATATCTTTGCTTCCAGAAATGGGGAGAAATCCATTTCAAACGTCGTAGTACGTTAACATATTGGATGCAGGAAATCTGACAGTTTACTCATAACCCAATAATGTGTTTAACGTTCGTGCCAGGACTATATACTCTCAGTATATGACTTCAATTGGTGCGGGCTTAACTATTATATTGGGTTTGGGCTTTGTCAGAGCCTCCTGCTCCGTAATAGAAGAGTCTCGCACCTTTTTTATGGTGCGATAAAACGATGTAAAGCCATGAGTAACATTGATTTTTATATCATCAAAACAGTAGTCCGTTCAATGAAACGGCAAAGTATTTATGAGAGTTACCTTGAACTGCGAACTGTAGCAGCCCAACTTAATCTCAGATTAGATTTTGAAGAGGTTGAATTTGACGATGACGATTTATATTGTTTTCCTATCTTGCTATGTCATGTCTACAGCACATTGATTTACGACGGTAAACTATACATTCTTTGCGACAACTGCGCTTTACATATCTTAGACTTAGAAACTAAAGACCATCGTTGTAATGCATTGAAAAGACTGTGCAAGTTTAGTCTGTTAGATTTATGGATACTTCAATTTAGGCTATCTCATTTTTCTGCTATTTGCTATAAATACTTCAATTATATGAAAAAGAAAATATCATTAAATAACGGTTTTATAGAGCATCTAAAATCATTGCCGGAAACTGAAACAAATGAAAAGTTGAATCCGGAAACCGGAGATTTGATCGCTGCAATTCTTGATGATATGGAAAAAGAAAATCTTTTGGGGACTCCTGGTAAAGAAAATGCAATTGAGCTAAAGTTAGAGACTGGAACCTACATTTGCCTGTTGGATAAACATCATAAATTAAATAGATTGTTCCGAGTGCCGTAGGAAGATAAAAATAACCTGCCCTATTTATGTATGTCTACTTTCGTCATAGAGGATTATTTAATTTTGTTCAAAATGGGCGCAAAGGTAATTTATTTATTTTAATTTTGTAGCTCATTATTAATAAACAGCAGAAATATGAAAGAGTTAGTAGAAAAATTAAATGAAGCATTCGTTACATTTTCTGAGGATGTAAATCTCCAAGTAGAAAAAGGAAATAAAGCGGCTGGTATGCGTGCTCGCAAAGCATCTTTGGAAATAGAAAAGATGATGAAAGAATTCCGCAAAGTTTCTCTTGAAGTATCAAAGAAGTAAATTGATGATATAAGCCACCTTTGCTTTACGGGTGGCTTATACTAAATACTATATACTATGGAATGGCTGATTTATGAAGGGGAAAGAGTAAAACTAAGTACAACACACGCTCGAAAAATTGTGCGTAGGCTGGGAAAGATTCGAAGTGACATATTCAAAGGAGCGAGACCTATTAATACCCGATTGATTAAAGTTAATCTAGCTATGCTAGGTCACAAATTAGGATATAAGGTCTATGCAAACGGATTAACCGATGAAGATTTACGGAAAATTGATGTCGAATTTGCGAATCACGAATGGCTTTATGATTTACTTTGGTACACAGAAGAAGATCACTATACGATGACAAGTGTGCCTTTGGCTGTAGAATGTGAATGGAACCCAAACAAAAAACAGCATGTAAAAGAAGTAGCATATAGCGGATTTAAGTATGATTTTCAAAAATTACTAGTATGCAATGCTCAACTAAGACTAATGATTTTTCAAATTAAGAAAATGGATGATCTAATTAATCTTGAAGAGTATTTTAATAAAGCAATACAAGACTATTCCCTTCTTGCTAAAGGAGCTAGGTTCCTATTTCTCGCTTTTTTCCCTAAAGAAGAAAAGATGTTCTATAAGGAAATAAAAAAGAAGAATAAACTCTAGGTTAGCCACGGATTCTTGTACGGATCATAATCCGTTTGAAAAGTAGCAAGTTGCCAATCCATTACAGGCTTTCTATCTTCTGCCAGCCTTCTAGGAATCTGTGGATTGAGACGTAGCTTAGCCGCATCATTCAACCACTTCATTGAATCCTCATAGTCACGTAACCTAACAACGCTTACATTATTGGGAGCAATCAACTTGGTAAGTTCATAAACGGCCAATCTAAGCATGTGTTTTTTCAGATTGTAATTACGTGGATCATGCAGTGATAAGTTCTTTCCTACTTCCGGGACGTCGGAATTAACGTCAAGTTCTGGATAGAACACCTTTCCTTCATAAACGACATATTCATGCCCGTTCAATTCATATTCATTATAATTGGAATCATAATCAGCTATAGCTCCCCAGTTATCACTTTTTAGCGGCGTGATATTATTGTCGAAGTTATCATGGTGCATTAAAGTATAGAAAATACCTTCAAATCTAACTACATCCCACTGATTATAATCTACCGGTTCCCAATCAAAATAATGAGCTTCCAGCCAGCCACAAACAAGAGGGATTCGGATGTTGTTGAACTTGTAGCCGTTATCTTGAAGGCAAGTGTATAAAATCTCATTGTACTTTACTACGTTACCTTTATAATAGGTACCAAACTGGGAGTAGTTGTTTATTGATTCTAAATCCAAATTGAGTTCCAGGCATTCTTCCCAGTACTCAACAAGCAAAGGGGCTTTATATCCACATAAGGACTGTATTACCTCATATATCTTGTCTTCCATATAAATGTGTGCTCCGACAGGAAACGTGATACGTCTGTTATACTGGGCGATGTATTTACCCTTATTCAATTCCCGCACTACTTCGTAATTCTCGCTCAAATATTCCACGATACTCATTTCAGCCGCTTCCTCTGCTTGAATGAATCGTTCGGAGTCGTTACGGGTTATCTGAGAAAGAGCTTCAGGAGTGAGAAGACTCAGGTAATCGGAATCATTAAGAAATCGTCTGTACATATTAGTTGTTTTAGTAGTTAAATCCTTCTGAAATATTTGCAGTAGAAAGTATACTGCCACTATCGTCTCCACTCTTGAACTTATACCATGCATCTCTAAGGTAATAACACAGCAGATAGTCAAGGCAGTCGGATAAGTGCCCATACTTTTCGTACTTCACTCCAGTCTTGCTATCGGTAACTTTAGGCTTCCCTTTAGTTCCGTCTTCATTCTTTAGCTGATAAATTAAGTCTTGAGTAAGCTTCCGACAACGCAGGTCGATCATTATTTCCCAGCCATTGTACCCTTTAAACACTTCGTTCACGAATTCACAGCGTGGTGCCTGTGGTGGCTGTTTCTTCAGTAACTTAATCTTTGGTCGAAGTATACCTTTACCCAACGTCTCATTTATAATCGTATAGTTATTAATGCCGTCCTCGTTGGTGGTGGAACGTTGAAGTCCAGCAGGGTCGCCTGTTATATCCAAACCTCCGATATGTTTTTGACGGTACATCTTTTTCTTTATTTTCCGGGCAAGTGATGGCGTGTTGTTCTCTTTGTCCTCTGCCTTTCCCAGTATCTCTTCAATAATATATACCTTCTTCTTGTCGTAATCAATCTGTACCAACAGAGTGGACATATAAGGTGCGACGTTAAAGTCCCACACTACGATCAGAGGTTTTGTTGGATCATATACCTTTTCTTTTAGTCCGGTAATCAAATGCTTGGTTCCGTCGAACCGATTGTAAAGCGCCATATCGTTTGCCTCAACAAAATCCCAGTTACCATAAAGTAATCGCTCTTTTGTTGCCTGATCGCTGATTTTGTTTAGAGCTGCTTCGTAGGTTTGACGGAAAGCGATGTCTGGGTTATCGAATACACTGAAGGGAACGTAAAATTCTCCTTCTCTCGTAGTTACCTTGTCACCGTTTTCGTCTTGCACAAATCTTCCTCGTACCCAGTTTGTTGTAGGGTTGGTTGTCATTAGCATTTTAGGAACCTTGAATGTTTCGTGAGTCTTCCAGCGAATACGAGAAAACAGGACTTCAACAGCTTTCTCGGAGATTTCAGAGCATTCGTCAATAAAGGCACAAGTGTACTCGGATGAGCCGAATCGTTCGAAGTTAGGATCACTTGGTATATCGCACATCTCTTTCATAATAATTACTGAGTCATTCCAAAAAGTAAGCGTACCTTCTATGTTATTGACTCGAAAATGTACGTCCTCTTGCAGTTTATACCCTTTTAGAATACTTCTCAATGTATTCCAGGTACTTTCTTTAAGAGACTTCAATGTCTTTCGAGCAACTACAGCACGGATATTTTCGAAACGGATGCAACTACTTATCAGCCAGACACTTCCTTCGTAAGATTTTCCACCTCCAGCCGCGCCCCCACCTAACACAAGTTGTGGTATATTAAAATTGCCACACTTTGTGCAATGTGGCTTATATTTAGGATTATGGTTGACATCGTATCCTATCAGCTTTTGTTCGATTTCACCTCCACAGACAGGGCATTCAGGCTGGAGTAGTTTCCATAGTTCATACTGTTTAGGTGAAGGCTTAAAGTCGATGTGAAGGTTCTTTGGTGGGACTAGTTTCTTACTTGCCATTTATGATTTCGATTGTGATCTGTGTTTCTTTTGAAAGGATAGCGTTCAGTTTATCAGATATAACCCGTGAGTTTGTTACTTTGCCCTTGATAGTGTTGTTTCCCACGATTAAACAGCCGGCAGAATCTGACTCATCGTTTCCACTATGGATAAGAATTCCAATAAAGTGCGGAACATTATGCAGGAGTGGTAACTTCCGTTTGAATCGCGGGCTGTACTCCATAGTTACCTTATAGGTTCCGGCTGGAATGGCAGTCTGCGCATAGACTTTCCATTTGTATTTGCATGATTGTCCTTTGGAAGTATATGGGCAAGTAACTGGAAGTTCTCTTACCGTATCCTCAATTGTGTTACAGAAAAACTTACCGTCAATGAATAAATCCCCGATGGTATAGTTGTCCCCGAGAAATTTACGTTTCAGTGTGAGTTTCATAGTTGATATATTTTAGGTTACACCGAGGAATAGCTATATACTTATATTGAATGTTTTAAAAGCATCGAAAGCTATAAAGCTCATTTTTTGATTAATTAGACAATAAACTATTGATTACAATAGGATTCTATTTCAAAAATCAATATTTTTGTAACTAAAATCCAATTGAGAAATATGAAAAACAACATTATTGCTTCTATAGCTCTTTTTCAGAGCTTATATGACAATGGGAAACTCGACATATTTTCTGTTATCGCAAAATTTGTCCAATCAACTATTCAAATGAATAATCTTTATTCATTTGACACAAACCAATTAAAGTCACAACTCCAAAATGATTTTGAAATTGAAATTCCAGAAAGTGTAATTAGGACAGTCCTTAAAAAAAGGCTTAGTAATGAGGTCTCCAAAGATAATAACGGAGGATATGTTGCTAATATAGCTAGTCTTGAAGTTAATAAATTTAATGAAGAACTAGAAAGACAGACAAGTAAATGTCAACAGGTTTTCAATCTGTTATTTGAATTTTATGAATCTATTAATGGGAAACCGGTTCCCCAGAATGAAAAAGCAGAATTAATAGATAGTTTTGCTGATTTTTTACTCAAAAGTCCCAAAGAGCATGAAGAGTGTTTTTTCTCACAGTTTATTTTTGCCAATGAAAATAAAAAAGCATTTCTTGAAAACCTAAATGAAATAAGGGAAGGTTATATCATTGTTCAAGGAGTAAAGGATATAACAGATTCAACTGATATTAATTCTATAGGCAGTTGGGATAGTAAACTTACAATTTATTTAGATACTGAACACTTGTTTAGTTCCTTTGGTTATAATGGAGATCTTTATAAAAATGTATTTGATGATTTTTTCTCATTAGTGAAAGAGGCTAATAGAAAAGAAAAATTTATTGAATTGAAATATTTCGAAGAAACTCAGAAATCAATAGAAAGTTACTTTAATGCAGCTATAATGATAAAAGAAGGTCGTATCCGACCTCGAGCAGAAGTTGCGATGAATGTCATTTTAAGTAAATGTAATGAACCAAGTGATGTCTTTACTGAAAAGGCTAAGTTTCTATCTCATCTAAAAACACATAATATTTGTTGTGATAAAAGAGATAATGTTGTTTCTGAGAGAATCACCAATGTTGAGAATGATTCTATATTGGCAACAATAATAAGAGATGCTGCAGAAAAATGGCCTAATGTTGATGAAGATACTGTTATTAAGTATCTTAGGCAATTTTCTATTATTAATCATATTAGGTGTGGTAATAATAAAACAAGTTTTGAACGATGTCGATGCATCTTAATGACAGCCAACGGAATTGCGTCTTTTATAACATGGCATCCATTAATTAAGGATGAGAAGAGTTTTACTTACGCTTCTGATATTGACTTTATTACATCAAGATTATGGTTTAAACTACACAAAGGATTAATTAAAGGCAAGCGGCCTATATCATTTAACATAGTGACGAAGACAAAATTAATTATGACGTCTCTTTTGTATAAATCTGCTTCCAATAAATATGATGAGCTAAACAATAGTAATTATAGTAAGGACGAAGAGATTTCAATGTACAATTCTATTAGAGAACATGAAATATTACCCGAGCAAATAAATTCCACTAATATCACTGAAATTATTGATTTTATCAATGTGAAAAATATAGAAGACTTACGTCGGGAAAAATCTGCATTACTTGTCAAAGCTAAGAAAGGGGAAGCTGCTCTCATTGAATTAAAGAAAATAAAATTCGAAGAACAACAAAAGCGAAAAGAGCAAATTCGTAAAAAATGGAAAAGAAAAGAATTCATGCATATATTATTATACTCTATCATTTGTTTGTTTTTTAGTAGTTTGATCTACTTGGCAATTTATATGATAAAATCACCAAATGACACATGTATCGGAACTATAGGATTTCTCATAAGCTGTATTGTAATCCCTATTCTTACATACACTGTAAAGCCTATAAAGCAAAGGATAGTGTCATATATTAGACGAAAAAAGATGCATTTCTTTAAACATTATTTAAAATAGCAAGGGGCTTATTGTAGCGTGTTTTTTCCCGTTATATACAACAATAACGGAGATATTTTTGAATTTCTCTACTACTGTTATATAAATACTCAATAACTTTCTTACTCTAACTTTGATAATGTACCAAAATATTGTTGTCATATTAAGGACGATTTTGAAAAGTGCATTAAGGACAAAATGCCTTAGGTTAATTTTGAATGGTTCTCTGATTTTAGAAATATAGGTGCCTAAATAATAAGTTTGGAGTAAGAAACTGGTCTTATAATGAATATAAAATTGAAGAATGGCTAAATGTAAATTATGCTTAAAGAAAGAAGCTAATCAATTGGGTTCACATATTACGTCTGCATTTCTTTTGTCATCACAAATAGGCAAACGAGGTGAGGAGAAGGGATTTACGATTTCCACTGATCCTAATCAAAACTATGGGCAGGATGTAGGTGCTGAAGATATAAAAGAAGATTATATTTTATGCTCTGATTGTGAAAAGAGGCTTAGTAGAATAGAATCAATCTATTCCTCTGCTATCACTCAGAAAATAGAAAAAAAGAAATTTGCACCGAATTTTGAGAAAAAAGATTGGGATAATGGGAATTATAGTCTTTACTCGAAAAAATTAGATATTATTGTTTTTCATTTATTACATCAGTCTGTTATTTGGAGAGCATCTATATCAACACAGCCACTCTATAATCATTTTAAATTAACGCCTGAGTTAGAAGAAAGAATGCGGTTTAACTTAGATTTATTTCTGCCTCATTTTTGTAATTTACAGGCTGTTCAAACAGAAAAGGAATGGAGTAAAATGACAAATGAATGTAATGACTTATTTGACTTTATTCCTATAGCCGTTATAAAAGCTGAAAATATAGATAATAAAGAAATGACTTATGACTTTTTCGATAATCTTTCTAAAGAGCCTTATCATTCAATAATAAATGAATATTTAATTTTTGTTTTTGCTGATGAATTAGTTTGGAAGGATAACTATTTCGGTATGAAAGCAGAATTTATTCTTGACAATATCATAAATAAAGATTATTCTGCGCCTATTATTGGTGTTATAAGTAATGAGAAATATTTTAATATAATAAAAAAAATCAATGATGAGATGGTTGCCCAGCTTATACAGAATACCCGAATTCAATGTTTGTTAGAATTAGGGCAATCAGGTATCCCCATTTCAAATGAAGTATTAGAAGAGCGTGTTATGCAGAAAATCGAGGCACAGGGGAAAGGCCTTCCAGAATAGCAAAATAAAAGGAAATGTCTAATTAGACATACGTCTTAAAATCAAGCGAAAAGCCTTGAAGTTTAATACTTCTAGGCTTTTCATTCTATCTATAATTTCTCATTTTTCGCCTCAGCTCCCAGAGAGTACTGCTATATGATTTTTTGATAATGTTACCTGTAGTGAAGAACACTGTAACCATTGAGCCACCTTGTATTGTATTAAACAATTGGTGATCGTAACTTTCTGTTTCTGTCATTACACGATGAATTTACTGATTTCCTCAATTTGCTGTCCTGCTTTGACCTTCATATTTTCCAGTTCCACGTTTTCATTAGTCAGCTTCTGAACCTTTGCGTGATTTTTATCTATTTTTACAATAATATCAGCTTGGATGTTCTTTAACTTCTCTACCGTCGCTGTGAATACCCGGTTTGCACCGTCGATTTTGGTTTGGAATGACTTTCTGAATAACATAAGATTACTTTTTTAGATTAATGAATTCCGTATACTTGATTTCGACATACGGATTGTCGCTTGAAATTGTCTGGTGTATTGCTTTCACTTTCCACCGCCACCAAAGAAAGCGGTGTTTGTATTCTACCCATAATGCCTGATGCAGATGTACCGGTAAGTGGATGTTTCCTTTTAGATGATTGTCTTCAATGATACCGTTCAACTTAATGTATGGTGTATTCATTTTCACTGTCTTTACAATGACTTTCACAGTATCTCTGATAACAGCCGTATCTTTCACCGGAGCATCTAACGGAGCATTTACTTCTACATCGTGTCTTCCGACAGCTTCCAAATCTTTGATGCGCACGCCCAATTTCTTGATTGTCGCAACATCTTTCGCACGGTACTTTTTGTACTCATCCACCGAAAGGTTGAGAACTTGAATGGTTGATGCCATCATTGCAGAATCAATTCGGACACACTCTGCATCCCTGAGCAATGCCTGGGTGTTGGTTCGGTAAGTGTCTCTTTCTTCTTTCATCCTGCTGCCCCAGTTATATAAAGTGTACGTAGCCACCCCTAACCCCAGGGCGAGCAAGAGAAGAACTTTGTTGAAGCTAATCTTCATCATCTATGGATTCCTGTGGAATAAACCAATCAACTTCATCCATATAGGGTTCTGTCAGCTCCACCATGTATCCTTTATTCAGGCGTTCAATACCTGTAAGGTCTTGTGTAATTGTCGCTTCTCTTCCAATGAGAGCATTCAGTCTCATTAACGAGAGAGAGTCTGAAGGTTTGATTTCTATAATATCCTTTTCTTTAGTCATATCAATAGTTCATTTTGAAATTGGTGTAGTTGTAGTCTCCTTTGGTGTTGATGGTATATCGACCGTTTTTCCCTCTAACTTGAAGAAACCCGTCTTTCAAGGCATGTTTTATGAGCTGGAGCATCAAGTTCCTTCCCTTTTCAAACCACTTCAATTGAGAAGTTGTACACTCTATATCACTGTCTTTTGTCTGATAGAATATAGGAATAGCTTCTGCAAAACCTTTATTTTGCCAAGGTGTTGTCAATCCCCATTCTCCACCGACCTTACGCTGTATCTTATAGTGTTAAAGTACACGGTTCATGTGGCTGGCGCAGATACGTTGGTCGTGAACACAAGCTGATACGGTATGAAGACCTTTTGATTCCTGGTTCTTATCAGCCCATTCAACTTTTGGCTTGTCAGCAATCACCTTCTGCTCCAGTTCATACTTCGCAGCATTCAATTCATTTAAACTCCGAACTTGTCGTTTGATGGTCTCATCTGCAATCATAAGTGCCTTTGCCATGATAGTTTCAGCAGTATCTTCTATAGTTGTTGCCAGATAGCCACCCTTAGTTCGTATTTCTTTTAGAATTGTCTTGACGGCTTTCTTGAATTCTTTGGCAATTGGCTTTCGGGACAACATAAGAATCTCATATAAACCATTCTCTGTCAGCATCCAAACCTCACGTTTCTGACCTGACACAAACATAACTTGGGTCAGCTTTTCATCCTCATCGACTGTTTTTAGCATCATTGACACGTCAGAGTGCTCAATCCATTTTGCCACATCTTTTGCCATAAATAATGGGAACTGCATATTACCATAAACGACAAGTTCTTTCTCGAACAATGTCTTTTTTGATAACACAGGAATATTATTATCCATATTTTTATTGATTTAAGTTATTCATTATTGAGCAAATCATATTCTTCTTCTCGTCTTCTTTCCAAAGACCGGACGACCTTGCCTTTGTACTTTCTGAAAGACAGATACTCTTCTCTGATATTCCTGTCACCCGCTTCCAACTTCCGAACCAGTTTGCTGCGTAGTACCCTGTTTTCTCCGACATTGAAGGCAAGTACTCCAAGTAACAGGGAATCTCCGCCAAACCGCCGGAAGACGGCACATTTCTTTTTCAGGTCACTGCGCAGAAGCGAATCAGCAAAACTCTCGGATATATTCGAGCCAAAGGTATCTGTAGGCAA
>OGES01002281.1_pt1 | contig 13167 bp, 9 predicted proteins | sample 1570711 | NCBI WGS metagenome assembly OGES01 (sample SAMEA2582133, study PRJEB24529) | metagenome | biome: Human gut stool | place: China | collected 2011 | reverse complement strand
GTATCGCGAATGAGTTGTACTTGAAACGTCTGATCGTGGGTGGTTTTAACGGGGTGTTCGAGTTCTCCCGTAATTTCCGTAACGAGGGTATGGACCGGACGCATAACCCGGAATTTACTTGTATGGAGGTGTACGTGCCGTACAAGGATTATTTGTGGATGATGGATAGCACGGAGAGAATGATTGAGGCGGCCGCTATGGCTGTGAACGGGACAACTAAAGCTCCTTTTGGGGAGAACGAGGTGGATTTCAAGCGTCCGTTCAAGCGCGTGAAGATGTCCGAGGCGATTAAAGAATATACCGGGTTTGACATCACGGGTAAGAGTGAGGAGGAGATCCGGGCATTCTGCCTGTCTATCGGTCTGAACGTGGACGAGACCATGGGTAAGGGTAAGTTGATTGACGAGATTTTTGGAGAGAAATGTGAAAGTCATTATATACAGCCGACTTTTATTTACGACTATCCGGTGGAGATGTCTCCGCTGACTAAGATGCATCGTTCAGATCCCGGATTAACGGAGCGTTTTGAGTTGTTCGTGAATGGTAAGGAGGTGGCTAACGCTTATTCCGAGTTGAATGACCCGATTGATCAGTTGAATCGTTTTAAGGATCAGTTGGCACTTCAGGAAAGAGGGGATGATGAAGCCATGTTTATTGATTACGACTTTGTGCGTGCCTTGGAATACGGTATGCCTCCGACCTCGGGAATGGGTATCGGGATAGACAGGCTTTGTATGTTCTTGACGAATAGTCCGTCCATACAAGATGTGTTGTTGTTTCCGCAGATGAAACCGGAGAAAGTGGCTACCGTGGATGCTGACGAGAAATTTATCGAGCTGGGAATCCCGGCTGATTGGGTTGCAGTGGTTCGTAAAGCCGGTTACCAGACCGTGGAAGCCTTGAGGGCGGTAGAGAACCCGAACAAGTTGCATCAGGAATTGAGTGGTTTAAATAAAAAAATGAAATTAGGCTTGAAAACCTTATCTCCGGACGAGGTAAAAAGCTGGATAAAATAGGTTCGTAAGGTTTGTAAAGTTTATAAGGTCTATAAAGTTATTTTTTGGCCTTATAAACTTTATAACTTTATGAACTTTATAAACTTATTGGTATCATGGAAATAGTTGAAAAACCAAGGATTGGAGTAGTAGGTGGGGGTAGCTGGGCTACCGCTATCGCTAAAATGCTGACAGAAAATAACGGGCATATTAATTGGTTCATGAGAAACATAGAATCGATAAAGGCCTTTAAAGTATTAAAACATAATCCGCGGTATTTGTGTGGTGTCGATTTTGATATAGACAAAATCTCGTTCTCGGATGATCTGGATTGGGTGATCATGAATTCTGATGTGATCGTGTTCGCCATCCCGAGTGCTTTCCTGCAAAACGTGGTAACTCCAAGATTGCAAGTGTCGCTGAAAGATAAGATTATTGTTTCGGCTATCAAGGGGATGATTCCAGATGAGAATCTACTTATCGGGGAGTTCTTCCACCAGAAATACGAGGTACCTCTAGGACAGATTGTAATTATTTCTGGACCTTGCCACGCGGAGGAAATAGCCTTGGAACGTTTGTCTTATCTGACATTCTCCAGTGAGAATCTGCGGGTGGCACGGGCTGTGGCTCAATTATTCGAGTGTTTCTACGTGAAGACCACGATTTCCGATGATATATACGGGGCTGAGTATGCTGCGGTGTTGAAAAATGTTTTCGCGATCGCATCAGGAATCTGTCACGGACTGCGGTATGGCGATAATTTCCAGGCCGTGTTGGTTGCTAATGCTATTCAGGAAATGGAACGCTTTGTGAATGCCGTGCATCCGATTCAACGGGATATTAAGTTTTCTGCATATTTGGGAGATTTGTTGGTAACTGCCTATTCCCAGTTCAGTCGGAACCGGACATTTGGTACGATGATTGGGAAAGGATATTCCGTGAAGTCCGCTCAAATGGAGATGTTGATGGTTGCCGAAGGGTACTTTGGCGTGAAAGGAATTCATGAAATCAATCAGCAGTATAAAGTCCATATGCCTATCACGGAGGCTGTTTATAACATCCTCTACGAACGAATCAGTCCGACAATGGAAATCAGATTGTTAACCGACGAGCTTCGGTAATTTAGAATTTAAAATGAAAAGTCGCCAAGCGACCTTAAAATTATAAAAGTTTAATTAGAAAATTGGAAGTTGGGAGTGGGGTTTTATCATTTTTCAATTTCCATTTTTCAATTTTCAATTAATGCGTATGGCAAGTTACAGTACGAGGGTTTGGGGATGTGTCAAAAAGGCCTTACCCGTGGCGATAAAGACGTCAGTATGGTTTTTGAAAATCATGTTGCCGGTATCTTTGTTCGTGACCTTGTTGTCATACTTTAATATTCTGCCTTATATTTCTTCATTAGCATCCCCTTTGTTTACCTTGATCGGTTTGCCGGGAGATGCAGCCTTAGTGTTTGTTACCAGTATATTTACGAATATATATACGGTGATAGCCTTGCTTTCCACGCTCGATTTTTCCGTGCGGGAAAGTTTGATCATGGCGACGATGTGTTTGATTTCCCATAACTTTGTCGTGGAAACTATCGTGTTACAGAAGACCGGTTCGTCTGCGGTGTGGATGGTGATCTTGCGAGTTTTTGGAAGTTTCGTTGCGGCAATTGGTTTGAATTGGTTGCTGCCGGAAATGAACGGGAAGATGATGGCAGAAACGGTGGCTTCTCTCGGTTTCTGGGAGACAATGTTACATTGGCTGGAGAGCAGTGTGATGCTGGGGCTGAAAATCGTGCTGGTGATTTCGGGATTGATGATATTGCAACGATTGTTGGAAGAGTTCGGCATTTTGAAAATATTGTCTGCCATGTTATCCCCGTTGATGCGCTTGTTCGGGCTGAACCCGGATGTGGCTTTCCTGTGGTTGGTGGGAAACACGGTCGGATTGGCTTACGGTTCTGCGATTATGATGGATTATGCCAAGATGGGAAAACTGGTTCATAAAGAGGCCGATTTACTGAATCATCACTTGGCAATATCTCATTCGCAACTGGAAGATCCGTTGTTGTTTGTCGTGATGGGATTGCCTGTCGGTTGGCTGATCTTCCCTCGTGTTGTGTTGGCCATGCTCGTCGTGTGGGTTCGTCGGGGCGTTTATTTGTTGCAGGCACATATACACCCACCAGTAAAAGTTGAAAACATTAGTTTATAAAAATATGAAATACACTATTGAAGAGGTTTTGAACGAAAAGCAAGCAAAAGAATTTTTGTTGCTACCTGTATCCCTTTACAAGAATGATGAAAATTGGGTGCGGCCTTTAGATAATGACATTACGAAAGTATTTGACCCGGAAAAGAATCCTTTTTTTAAACATGGCGAGTGTACCCGCTGGCTGTTGCGGGATGAAAAAGGTTGCTGTGTTGGGCGGGTGGCTTCTTTTATAGACAAAAGTTCCTGTCATTTGGATTCGTATTCGGTAGGGGGAATGGGTTTCTTCGAGTGTATTAATGATCAAGAGGCCGCTTTCATGCTGTTCGACCGTTGTCGGGCATGGCTGGAGGAACGGGGAATGGAGTCCATGGAAGGCCCGGTGAATTTCGGGGAGCGTAACGAGTGGTGGGGATTGCTGGTCGATGGTTTCAAACCGCCTGTATTCCAAATGCCCTACACGCATAAGTATTATGTTCCGTTCTTCGAGAACTACGGGTTCCGTGACTATTTCAAACAATATATTTACCGGACTCGCTTGGTGGAGGAAAGCCTTTCCAAGGTCGTGGTCTGGAAGTCTGAACGGTTGTTGAAGAATGAAGATTACCGGATTATTTCCTATCGTGAAATGACTCCCCGGCAGGCAAAAGATTCCTTCTTGACCATTTATAATAAGGCATGGAACCTGAATGTGCATGGCGTCGGGGGGATGGATAAGGAACAGGTGGAGGTGTTGTTCAAAACATTGAAACCCGTGCTTGATCCTGATTTATTGTATTTTGCTTACTATAAAGGGGAACCTATCGGTTTCTTTATCATGATTCCGGAATTGAATTATATCGTGAAGCACGTGAATGGTAAGATTAGCGGGTTGGGTATTTTGAAATTCTTGTACTATCGCCATATCAAGCGGGGACGTGTGGCCTTGGGATTAATTTTTGGTGTTGCATCCGAATTCCAAGGGCGTGGGGTGGAGGCTGCTATGATTTATGCTTTCTGTAAAAATATTATTCAGGACAAGAAGACTTATGATTGGCTGGATATGAGTTGGGTGGGAGATTTTAATCCGCAGATGATGCATTTGATGGATTACATCGGGGCAAAACAATCCCAAACTTATATCACTTATCGTAAGTTATTCCGGGATGATATTGAATTCTGTCGTTCTATCGATAAAAAAGTGAAAGACTCAGAGAGTGCAGGGTGATAAAATAGCGAGTTATTCAATTTAAAATCTAAAATTTAAAGTCTAAAATAAGTATGTCTTGGTTAAGTGAGCTGTTTTTTGGACAGGGGGTTGCTCATTCGGTGTTAATGTTCGCAATCGTTATCGCTTTAGGGATCGTGTTCGGGAAAGTGAAAGTTTGGGGAATTTCATTAGGAATAACCTGGATTCTTTTTGTTGGGATTATTTGTAGTCATTTCGGGATGCGGGTAGATGGTCACACGCTGCATTTCATGAAAGAATTCGGCTTGATCCTGTTCGTGTATTCCGTGGGGTTACAGGTGGGGCTCGGTTTTTTCTCTTCTTTTAGGAAGGGTGGCTTAACTTTGAACATGCTGGCCACGGGAATCGTGTTGTTGGGGGTGATTACCACCTATGTTATTCATGTTGTGACTGGGTTGCCGATGACAACGATGGTCGGTATTCTTTCCGGAGCTGTGACGAATACGCCGGGATTGGGTGCCGCACAACAAGCTTATTCGGATATGACGGGGGTAAATGATCCCACGATTGCTTTGGGGTATGCCGTGGCTTACCCGTTGGGAGTGATCGGGATTATCGGGTCAATCCTGTTGATGCGGGTGATCTTCCGGGTGAAGTTCGAGAAGGAGAATGAAGATTTGGAACGACAGGACGAGGACCGTGCCAATGGTGCTCAACAGTTTTCTGTGCGTGTAACGAATCCGGCTTTGTTCGGCAAGGATTTGATGGAAATTACCCGTTTGATAAACCGGAAGTTCGTGTTTTCTCGGGTTTGTCACGAGGATGACCGGATTGAAATAGGCTCTTCCGAGACTTGCTTGCGTGAAGGGGATAAACTGCTTGTCGTGGCAGCTTTGCAAGATATTGATGCGATCACGGCTTTTCTCGGGGAGCGAGTTGAAGTCGCTTGGGAACAGTTAGATAAGCAACTTGTATCTCGTCGGATTGCTATCACTAAAGGAGAGGTTAACGGGAAGATGTTGGGTGAGATGCGATTGCGGAATTGTTTCGGGGTCAACGTGACCCGGGTGAATCGTGCCGGGGTGGATTTGGTGGCTAAACCGAATTTGCAGTTGCAGATCGGGGATCGCTTGACGGTTGTCGGTCCGGAGGCTGCCGTTACGAACGTGGCAAAGGTGTTGGGTAATTCTTTGCGTCGTTTGCGTGAACCGAATCTGGTACCGATATTTTTAGGTATATTTTTGGGGATTTTGTTGGGGAGCATTCCGTTTACATTCCCTGGTATACCTCAACCGGTAAAGTTAGGGCTGGCGGGGGGACCGTTGATTATTTCTATTTTGATCAGCCGTTTCGGTCCCCAATACGGTTTGGTGACGTACACGACGATGAGTGCCAATCTGATGTTGCGGGAAGTGGGAATCGCCCTGTTCCTTGCGAGTGTTGGGTTGGGTGCGGGAGATGGGTTTGTGGAGACCATCATTGATGGAGGTGGTTATGCCTGGATTGGTTACGGTTTTATTATTACCGTGGTTCCTTTGATTATTATCGGGATTATTGCCCGTACAATATATAAAGTGAATTATTTCACGTTGATGGGATTAATGGCCGGAAGTATGACCGATCCGCCAGCATTGGCTTATTCCAATGGTATCGTGGGAAATGATGCTCCTGCCGTGAGTTATGCCACGGTTTACCCACTCACCATGTTTTTGAGAGTACTGACAGCACAGATGCTGATTTTGTTTTTTGTTTAGCGGTGATGCTCGTGTAAGATTTATTTCAAGTGTGCCCGGATCCGGCTTAATGACTGAGGCGTGATGTTTAGGTATGAGGCGATTTCTTTTAACGAAACTCGTTGTAAGAGTTGCGGGTATTCTTTTATCAGTATTTGATACTGGTGGCCTTTGTCGGCCCAGTAGTACTCGATGAAATAATGCTCGTACTCCTGCATGGTCTTTTCCATCAGTTTGCGTCCCCAGTTTGCCAATTCCAGGGAATGAAGGAAAAGGTATTCTAAGTGAGAACGGGAGATTTTCACGAGCGTGGAAAATTCGAGGGTTTCTAGCGTGAATTTAGCTGTCGGTGTTTGTAACAGGTCTGGCATAGTGGCGGTCATGTCTCCCTCAAATGCAAACAATAGGGTAAACTCCTTGCCTTCCCGTTCGATAAATCCACGGATAGAGCCTTTTTCCACGAAATAAATATAGTCATTGCGTTGTCCCTCCTGCACAATGGGTTCTTTTTTGTTGAAAGAAATGGTTATTGCATCTTTAAGGAGAAGGTGGATACTATCCGAGGATAGTTTATATTGTTGTTGGAGTATATCTGAGAATGTCATGCCATGATGTTTCAAGAGGTTATAGAACGATACCGCCACCGATTACCCGGTCTTTCCGATAAAAGACAGCCGGTTGCCCCGGAGCAACGGCCCATGCCGGGGAGGATAATTGCACGTGTAATTTTTGATTGGGTTGGAAGGATAGTTGTGTGAATCCTTCCGGGTTCAGTCCGATACCCCGTACTTTAACTTCTATGTCTTGTGAATGAATTTCTTCGGGATTAATTAAATGAATTTGCCCGAGAGTAAAGGTCCTTCGGTGTAGGCTTGCCTTATCTCCCACGACGATTTGGTTCGTGGACGGGGATAGGCGTGAAACATATTGTGGGAATTGTTCCTTGGGTGGGATTCCTCTCTTTTGTCCCACGGTGTAATTCACGATTCCGGTATGTTCTCCCACGTGATTTCCGGATTCATCCACGATCTGGCCGGGTGTGAAACAAGAGTCTGTCCCCGGCTGGCGGGCGATGAAATCCCGGTAGTTTCCTTTCTCAAGAAAACAGATACTCATGCTTTCCTGTTTTTCAGCCAAGTGGATAAAACCGTGTTCTTTGGCCATTTCCTTTACCTGTGTTTTCGTGTAATCTCCTAATGGGGTGATGGCCCGGCATAGAATCTCTTCCGGTACGCCCCATAAGAAGTACGATTGGTCTTTATTCGGGTCAACTCCTTTATGGACGTAATAATGGTTTGCGAAAGGGTGAATCCGAATGTAGTGTCCCGTGGCGACATGGTGTACTTTTAGTTCGTTTGCCAAGTCTCGAAGTAGATTCCATTTGATAAAGCTGTTACACGTGGCGCACGGGTTGGGGGTAATTCCCGAAAGGTAACCTTGGACGAAGGGTTGGACCACCTGTTCTTGGAAAAGTTGTCTACCATTTAACCGGTAGAGTTTGATGCCCGTTTGTTTACACAATTCCTCGACTTCCGGTTCTTGCGAGGAGCCGGCCCGTGATTCCCATAATTGCAGGTGGACACCAATAACTTCAAAACCCTGTTGTTGTAACAGGAGTGCCGTAACGAAACTATCCACGCCTCCGCTGAGACCAACTACAACTTTTTCCATGTTCCTTTTTATTGAAGTCGGGGGACAAAAATACGGTTTAATTTTAGAATTGTCATGAGGTTTTGTATTTTGTTGGATGAATTTGTTGCTTGAACTCCTGATACTTGTGGGATAGCAAGTATTTTTAAGGCAATATTTTTTACGTGTACTTCCGGATGGGACTTGTTTTTCTCGTTTAAATTACCTTAATTTGCAGCACGAAATACGGGAGTGGCTCAGTTGGTAGAGCATCGGTCTCCAAAACCGAGGGTCGGGAGTTCGAACCTCTCCTCCCGTGCAGAAAGAGGTTGGATAAGACAATCTCTTTTTTTGTTTTTATATAAATGAAGGTTATATGACGAAGTTGGTAATTTTTGATTTGGATGGGACGTTGTTGAATTCTTTACAAGATTTGGCAACGAGTACGAATTATGCATTGCAGCGGCATGGGTACCCGACACATGAATTGCCTGCTTTTCGCTATTTCGTGGGGAACGGGATTGACAAGTTACTTGAACGGGCTTTACCGGAGGCTGAACGGTCATATGATAATATGTTGAAAATTCGGGGAGATTTCATGGCTTATTATGCCGAGCATAAAGCAGACTTTACGGCTCCTTATGATGGAATTTGTGAATTGCTGAAGACGCTGAAACGTCATCATGTATTGTTGGCTGTGGCTTCCAATAAATATCATGCCGCTACGCGGGAGTTAATCCCAGAATACTTTGGTGAGGGACTTTTTGATTTTGTTTATGGTCAGCGGGAGGGTGTTCCTGTAAAACCGGATCCGACGATTGTTTTTGATATCATGAAGGAAGCAGGAGTCTCGAGGGAAGAGGTCCTTTACGTGGGGGATTCGGGTGTGGATATGCAAACAGCTGTAAATAGCGGTGTTACTTCGATCGGAGTGACGTGGGGATTCCGGGATCGGGAAGAGTTATTGGTAAACGGAGCACAATATATAGCTGATGAACCTTATGAGATTATGAAGTGGGTTGTTTTGTAGGCATTTTTTATTTTTCTTGTTTATTCAAAAATATGTATTATTTTTGTGTCAAATGTGTGTAAAATGGCAAACTCGGGAGAGATATTATCTTTGTACAAACAAGATGAAAGGGTTGCTCTACAAAAACTTTTTGATGTGTATTATGAGCCTCTTTTGCTTTATTGTTACCGTTTGATACGAAATTCGGAGAGTGCGGAGGATCTTGTGCAGGATTGTTTTGTACATATTTGGCGTTCCAAGCGTTTGGAAAATTTCGAAGGAGAATTAGATCGATTTATGTTTCAAGCAATAAAGTTTAGGGCGATTAATTATGTGCGTGATCAGTGCCGGAAAGATCGATTGTATAGTAACATTTCTGAAGGGAAGGAAGAGTTGCCTGCTTATTTCCAAGAAGAGGAAGTAGGGAAGGAAATAGAATTGTTATATCGCACGATTAGTCGCCTCCCGGATGAATGCCGAAAGATATTTTTGATGGCTTGTTTGGATGATATGAAGTATCGTGAAATTGCTGATGTATTGAATATTAGTATTAATACGGTTAAAACTCAAATGAAAATTGCTTTGCGATTTTTGCGGGAGAATCTAACCCGGGATACCTTCTCTTCTATTCTGCTTTTTATGTCTACGGGGAAATAATTAAACATTCGAGAAAAAAATTCTTTTTTCTTTTCACCCTAAATGAAAAGTATGGTGATATATATATAGAAAATAAATATATTAGGATGAAAGAAAATGATATAGATCGAATTTTGTCAGTAAGTTTTACCGGAGAAAAACTTTCCGAGGAGGAGAAATGTTTGTTGGAAGAATGGAAACGGGAGAACGAATGTAGAAATCGGTTTGAGGGAGAATTGCATGAATTGCGGAAACTTGGTAAGGGGTTGAAATATCGGGAAGACAAGGATATTGTTTTTGCGCGAATTGAAAGAATTGTACAAAAGCAAAGGAAAGAACAATTATTTATTCGTTGGAGTTCTGTTGCTGCGGGAATCATGCTTTTGCTAGGTATTGTGGGATATTTCATGTATTCTCAAGAAGACGGAAATGAAATAATACAGATTGCAAATGTAGGTCCTGGATCTCCTAAGGCAGAACTTATATTACCTCAAGGACAAGTTATTGAATTGGACTCTTCTTCTCGAGAGATTGTTTTTTCCGAACATCAATCGAAAGCGACAAGCGTAAAAAATACATTAATTTATGATGCCGGGATGAATTTGGAAACCATTGATTTTCACGCGATTCGTGTCCCATTAGGAGGGGAGTTTAATCTCCAGCTATCAGATAATACGCGAGTGCATTTGAATTCCGGTTCATCATTGCGCTATCCGATTAGGTTTGCAGGAGATATTAGAGAAGTCTTTTTGACAGGAGAGGGATTTTTTGAAGTAACAAAAGACGAAGTGCGACCTTTCGTGGTGAAAACAGGAGAGGTAGACGTGAGAGTATTAGGGACCTCTTTTAATGTAAATGCTTATCCGGACGAGAGAGTGGTTGCAACTACATTGGTTGAGGGAAAAGTAAGAGTTGGATGCGGATCGAAAAAGTTTGATTTAGATCCGGGAATGCAACTTGTGTATGATCGAGAGAATAAGACTGCAAATGTACGTGCTGTTGATACGGAGCTTTATACTTCTTGGAAAGATGGTTATTATTATTTTAAACAGGAGCCTCTGGAGGAGATAATGGATGTGTTAGCTAAATGGTATAATTTGAATGTCTTTTTCCAAAATCCGGAATTGAAAAAGATGGAATTTGGCGGACGTTTGAAACGCTATGAGGATATCAGTTATTTGTTGGAGAAGATGGAGGAGACTCAAGATGTTCAGTTTATAATTCATGGTAACACAATTATTATAAAAAGAAAAACAGATTGAAAATCTGGTCAATCTTCAATCTGCTAAATTGGAATATACTTTTCTTGTTATTTGCACCGGAAGAAAAAGTATATCATGTATAATTATTAATAATAAATTTATGAAAAAAAAACGAAATGGCGTCTGGTCATTCTATTGGATATCATGGCGCAAAATGTTAATGTTTATGAAATTGTTAGGAGTCTTGTTGTTTAGCGTGTGTATGTCAGTACACGCGAAAGGATTAGCTCAGGATGTAAAGGTGACAATTGATTTGAAAGATGTCTTCTTGACAACAGTTTTAGAAGAGTTGGGTAAACAGTCGAAGTGCGATTTTTTTTATAATTATGCCTTGCTGAAGACGAAAGGAACAGTCAGTGTAAAGGCTCAGAATGAAGAACTTGTGCAAGTTCTAGAAAAGTTGCTATCTGATTTAGGGTTAACCTATTCTTTTGATGGAAATGTCGTGGTTATTAAAGAAAAAAGTGTAACATCGGAGGAAGAAAAATCGAAAGTGATACAAGGATGGGTGTACGATAAAGATCGTCATGCTTTGCCTGGTGTAACCGTGAAGGTTGCGGGAACATCAATCGGAACCTCCACGAATGTGAAAGGTTGGTTTAGGATAGCCTTACCCATGCAACAGGGGGCTTTGGAATTTTCTTTTATCGGCTTTAAAAAGCAGCTTGTAAATTTTACTGTAGCAACGGATACATTACGAATCGTTTTGGAGGAGGATTTGATGGAGTTGGATGAAGTGACGGTGTCCACGGGATATTATAAAGTGGATAAACGTCACTTGACAAGTTCCGTGACCACGTTGAAGATGGATGATATCATGCAACCTGGAGTCAGCACTTTGGACCAGATGCTGGAAGGTCGAATCCCGGGGATGATTTTCATGCAGAATAGCGGGCAAGTGGGAGCTGCTCCCAAGATCAAGATACGCGGTACAACAACCCTGTTGGGGAGCACCGCTCCTTTGTGGGTGTTGGACGGGGTGATTTTGACGGATCCCGTAAACGTGGATCCCGCGAGTATTAATGATCTGGATTTCGTGAACTTGTTGGGGAATGCCATATCCGGTTTGAATCCCGAGGATATTGAAAAGTTGGATGTATTGAAAGATGCGTCTGCCACGGCCATTTACGGGCCTAAAGCTTCTAACGGGGTTATCGTGATCACCACGAAGAAGGGAAAAGTCGGTGCTCCCTCTGTTTCCTATTCTTTGTCAGGCACATTTCGTCAACGTCCGCGTTACACGGATCGCTCGGTTGACGTGATGAACTCGCAGGAGCGAGTTGATTTTTCCAAGGAAGTTGTACGCAAAAAACAACTTATTCCCGATTTATCCAGTTACGTGGGGTATGAAGCGGCTTACAACGATTACGTGAACGGGGTGATATCTTCCGATGAGTTTATTCGGAAAGTAAAATACATGGAGACCGTCAACACGGATTGGTTAGGTTTGTTAATGCAAGATACCTATTCTCACGCGCACACGTTGAGTATTTCCGGTGGCTCTGAGAATGTACGGTACTACACTTCTTTAGGTTATTCTGCGGAAAATGGAAACTTGAAAGGAGAGGAAAATAATCGTTATAGCGGCATGGCCAAGGTGGATGTTAATCATAAGAAGTTTCTGATGTCTTTTAGTTTGAATGGGAGTGTCCAGAAAAAGCAATACACTCCCCAGGAGGTTGGATTAATGACCTATGCGTTAAATACGGCCCGGAGTGTCGGTGCCTATAACGAGGATGGCAGTTTGATGTTTTATCAAAGAGATGATGATTTAGAACACACGTATTCCAAGCCATTTAGTATTATTAATGAAAGAGAAAACACGGATGATAATATCCAAACTAATGCTATTAATGTAAGTACAAATATAGAATATCGTTTAATCCCTTGTTTGAAGGCTGGAGTCCAATTTTCTTACGGGATCTCCAACTTTGAAGAGAGGGTTTATTTCGGAGAAAAAAGTTGGTATGCGGCTAATTTAAGAAAAGAATATGCTCCCGGGACTGATAATTTCGGGTATACAGCAGCTGATTCGGAAATGCCTGTCGGCGGTGAATTGCGTTTAAATAATACTAAAAATGAAAATTATAGTGTTCGGGCAAATCTATCATTCAATAAATTTTTGGATAAAGAAAGTAGACATCAGTTCCAAGCTTCTGTTATCGGAGAGTTGAGTTCCACGCTTTACACGGGTTTCGCTATTACTAAGCGGGGATATATTCCGGAACGAGGTATGCTTTTTGATGATGTAAACTTGCCTGATACGTGGGGATATGTGGCATTTCCTAATTATGATAGTTGGTTAAAAACTAATCCTTCTGCCAAGGGAGTTTTGACGCATAATTTAACCCGTCAAGTGGGATTGGTGGGTACTTTATTTTATGCTTATAAAGATTCGTATATCCTTAACGCCAATATGCGTATCGATGGAAGTAACAAATTTGGAGATACAAGCAATGAAAAATTGAACCCGATATGGTCCGTTTCCGGTCGGTGGAATATGCATGAGAATCTGTTGTCTGATAAATGGTGG
>OGES01002277.1_pt1 | contig 13185 bp, 8 predicted proteins | sample 1570711 | NCBI WGS metagenome assembly OGES01 (sample SAMEA2582133, study PRJEB24529) | metagenome | biome: Human gut stool | place: China | collected 2011 | reverse complement strand
GCACCGCTTTAAAGCGGGGGTTGCTCTTACAGATAACGTACAGCCGCCCTTTGCGCTTGACCAGCTGACAATCCGGGTGGCGCTGTTTGGCGCTGCGTAATGAGTTAACGACCTGCATCATGCCTTCCTTTTCGCATCAATAAAGCCGCCGAAGCGCTGACGGAACCGGGCCGCGCTGCCCTCGCTGGCGAAGGTTTTTTGTTTGCCGGTGTAGTACGGATGCGATTTCGAGGAGACGTCGATCGTTACATACGGAAAAGTTTCGCCGTCGAGTTCAATCACGCGATCGGTGCGGATGGTGGAACCGACTTTAAAATACTCATTAACGCTGGTGTCGTGAAACACCACCGTGCGATAGGGGGGATGGATATGGGCTTTCATGATGACCTCGTCATTATGTTATAACATAACATTTAAGTTACGCCGTTCCACGACAAAGATCAACCATGTTCAAATTAAGGGTAATGGGCCTAAGGCGAGTTTCCCCGCCTTAGGTTTCAGGGCGCCAGACGGTGGGCGATGGCGCGTAGCTGTTCCGCGATGGCCTGCAGATCTTTGCCTTGCTCAGTTCTGGCGCCGCTGGAATGACGTATCACCAGGCGCGCCGGCAGGATGGATGAAGTATGTGGCGCACCGCTGGTGCTGGCGAGGATCCGCCGCACCGCTTCTTTCCCCTGCAGATCGAGGTCCAGCGACACCGTACTCAGCGCCGGATAGAAAAAGGAGCTTTCGTAGGTATCGTCATAGCCAATGACGGACTTCTCCCCCGGCACCGCCACCTGGTGCTGATGGAAGGCGCTGAGCACCCCCAGCGCCATCTGGTCATTACCCACCAGCACGGCGCTGAAATTGGGCGTTTCGCGCAGCATCTGCAGCGCGCCGGCATAGCCGCTTTGCGCATCCCAGTTGCCGTGCAGAACGGTCACCGGCTTCAGGCCGTAGCCCTCCAGAGTCTCCAGCCAGCTTTTCAGCCGGAGTTTGGCCGAGACGGAGCTGTCCGGCCCCGCCAGCAACGCGATCTCCCGATGCCCCATCTCATAAAGATATTTGACGCTGGCCCGGGTGCCATCTGCCGGATTAAACGAAACGTTAAACACGGAACTGTAGGGGTCGACATCGAGAAAAAGGCAGACGATATCATCGTTGTCAGCGGCGATTTTCTGCGCCTGCTCGGTCTCCAGCGGCACGTTGATAATGACTTTATCCACCCGCTGAGATTTCAGCTCATTGATGGAATCCTGGATACTTTGGTTGACGCTCTCATCGATCATCGAAATCAGGACCTGGTAACCTTCCAGATTGGCATAGCGTTTTACCGCCGCCGCCACCTGGGAAGGCGCATGCCAGGCCAGCGAAATCGTCACCAGCCCGACCGTCTGACTCTCCTTCCCCACCAGCTGCTGCGCCAGCCGGTTTGGCACATAGCGTAAGGCCTCTATCGATTTCTCCACCTTGCGGCGCGTCGCTTCGGATACATTGGCAGATTTATTGAGTACCCTGGACACGGTCTGGTAAGAGACGCCCGCATGGCGTGCGACGTCTTCCAGAGTAGCGCTTTTAGACTTCATGGTCCGGTTCCTTATGTTGTTATCCCATGATTGTAACAGGGGCCATTTGAAAAAACGCTCACCGCCACCTTTCATCGCAAAATTACACCACAAAAAGTATTACGTTCACAACATAGTTAATTGTGAATCACCTCACCCATCACAACAAAAACCAGCATGATTATTTGCACTTAGTCACACAATAATCATATCTCGTTTGCCTGAAGTTACATTTAGGCATTTTATGACATCAGTTATGTGAACGTAATACAAAACAATAAGAGGATAGAGATGAATACGACACTGCGCGCCCTTTCCGCCGCGTTAGCCGCTGCGCTAATCGCCCCTTCCGCGTTTGCGGCGACCGCCGCAATCCCGAGTATCGATTTCCATGGCTATATGCGCGCCGGGGTTGGGGTCTCCGGCGATGGTAGTGAAGCGGAATGGCAAAAGAACAAGCTGGGCCGTTTGGGTAATGAATCGGATACCTATGGTGAGTTGGAGCTGGGCTCCGAGGTCTACAAGAAAGATGACGTCAGCTTCTATCTCGACAGCATGGTCAGCATGGTCTCCGACGGCTCTAACGATAATGAAACCACGCTGAATGATGATGCACAGTTCGGTTTACGTCAGCTGAACCTGCAGATCAAAGGGCTGATCCCCGGCGATCCGAATGCAGTGATTTGGGGGGGTAAACGTTACTACCAGCGCCACGATCTGCACATCATCGATACCAAATACTGGAACATATCCGGCTCCGGGGCCGGGGTGGAAAACTACACCCTCGGCCCTGGCGCCGTCTCGCTGGCCTGGATCCGCGGCGATGCCAACGACGTTGACTATCGTGTCGATGGCGACAGCAACGTCAATATTAACTATATCGATTTACGCTATGCAGGCTGGAAGCCGTGGTCGGGTTCGTGGACCGAATTCGGCATCGACTACGCCATGCCGAACACCACCAAAAAACAGGACAGCTACGGCGGGCTGTACGATGCCGAGAATGGCGTGATGCTGACCGGTGAAATCAGTCAGGATATGCTGGGCGGCTATAACAAAACCGTGCTGCAGTATGCCAACAAAGGGCTGGCGCAGAACATGGTCTCCCAGGGCGGCGGCTGGTACGATATGTGGAACTACGTGAACGATGCCACCGGCTATCGCGTGATTAACACCGGCCTGATCCCGATTACCGAAAAGTTCTCCATCAACCACGTCCTGACCTGGGGCTCGGCGGATGACATTACCGACTACACCGACAAAACGCGGATGCTGTCGCTGGTTGCCCGCGGGCAGTATCAGTTCACCGACTACGTCCGCCTGATTGGCGAAGTCGGCGGTTTCTATCAGAAAGACAGCTATAACAATGGCACCAGCTACAAACAGGCCGGTGAGAAATATACCATTGCGCTGGGCCTCGCGGACGGGCCGGACTTTATGTCACGCCCGGAATTACGCATTTTTGCTTCATACCTGAATGATTCCGAAGATGGTAAACCGTTTGAAGACCAGACGGCGAATAATACCTGGAATTTCGGCGTGCAGGTTGAGGCCTGGTGGTAATATCGCGCTGGTAAGACAAAAACGTTATTTATATCTCCAACTGTAAGGTCATTAATTACCCTCCGGTAATCATTATTGCCACTGCTGTCTTTGTCTTATTTTCGGGATAACCTGTTTTCAGGTTATCCCGTTTTATTTATTTCCTGGTAGCAAAATGCTCATCCAGCAATTGACGCAGCGCATCGGACTGCTTACCGAAAATAGCATGCACCTGCTGGCCGAGAATAATGACGCCCAGCGCGCCCTGCTGCTGTAATGCGTCAGTATCCACGGCCGCAAGGTGACGAACCGTCACCCGCAGACGAGTAATACAGGCATCCACTTGCGTAATATTCGCTTCGCCACCAAAGGCCTGAATCAGCGCCTCGATTTGCTGTTTTTCCGCCTCGCTTAACGGCTGTGCCGGACGTGCAGGAGAGAAATAGTGCAGAAAGGATTTTAAACCCACCATCATAAGCTCCAGGTTTAAGATAAAAAAAAGCCTGCTCGTCAGAGCAGGCATGGAGAAGAAGAAATTACGCGTGGCGACGAAGAATACGGCAATCCCATGCTGAGAGGATCAGCGGGTCCGGCGCCGCCGCGTCGGTCAGGCAATCCCGATACCCCGGCGGCAGAGTCAGAGTATGACTTTGCGCGCTGTAGTTCTGCAGGAAGACAAACGTACTCTCACCGTCGGTGCGCGCGGTAGCCACTACGCCGGGCGGTAAATCCGCCGCTATCGCTCGTGGCAGATCCAGCTCCCTGCTCAGGGCAGCAAAGAAATCGCGCTGGAAGGCTAAATCGTTGCGGGAGGCGACATGCCAGGCTTTACCTTTCCCGAAACCGTTCACCGTCACCGCCGGCCGTCCGGCATAGAAATCATCCCGGTAGGTGGCCAGCGTCTGAGCGCTCTCGGTATGGATTAGTTCACAGAGATGGCGCACCTGATAGGGACCCTGCAGACCGCACTGATTCCCGGCAAGCCCCTGCACAAGATTAAACTCGCCGTCATTCAGACAGTCGATCTCTTCCGCCCAGATCCCCAGCAGATTGCGCAGCGGGCCCGGGAAGCCGCCGAGATAGCAGAGATCGGACTCATTGACGATGCCGGTCCAGTAGGTGGTCACCAGGTGGCCGCCGCTGGCGACAAACGCCTCTGCCCGCGCGGCAAAACCGTCGCGCACCATATATAACATCGGGGCAATCACTAACCGGTATGGCGTTAAATCGACATCAGCGTCAATCACATCGACGGCAATGCCCTGTTCCCAGAACGGACGGTAGTGTTCGTTGACCGTCTTCTCATACTCCATACCCAGATTGCGCGGCCCCTGGGCGTCATCAAGCGCCCAGCGGTTTTGTTGGTCGAAGATAATCGCTACTTTCGCCTCGGTGCGACAACCCCGGACCTCCGGTAGCTTGCTCAGTATCTCGCCGAGCTGGCTGACTTCACGACCAATACGGGTATCAATGTGCCCGACGTGGTCAACCACCGCGCCGTGAAATTTCTCAACCGAACCGCGGCTTTTCCGCCACTGGAAATACTGCACCGAGTCGGCGCCATGCGCCACCGCCTGCAGCGAGGAGAGAATATGCATTCCCGGCTTCTTCAGTTTGCTGGTCGGCTGCCAGTTGGTGGCGCCTGGTGTGGACTCCATCAGCACAAACGGTTTGCCGCCCTTCAGGCTGCGCATCATGTCGTGATACATCGCGGTGTAGCAGGCCAGTGCGGTTTCGTCTTTATCGCGGTGCCACATCGGATAGCTGTCCCACGAGATAAAGTCCAGTGCCTTTGCCAGTTGCCAGTAGTCGTAATCGTAGAAATACTCCATAAAGTTAGTGGTCACCGGCAGGGAGGCGTTAGCCGCCTTCAGCGGGGCAATTTCATGGCGGCAGAAATCGGTCACCTGAGCGGTGTTAAAGCGATGCCAGTCAAGATTGAGACCGTGGATTGACACCTCGCCCTGTGGCGCAGGTGATTCAATTTGCGACCAGTCGGTATAGGTATGACTCCAGAAGGTGCTCCACCAGGCCTGGTTGAGGTTCTCCAGGGTCTGGTAACGCGCCTTCAGCCAGTCACGAAAACGGTTCTGGCAGAGATCGCAATGGCATTCACCGCCATATTCATTGGAAATATGCCAGCCCAGTACCGCCGGGTGTGAAGAATAACGCTCTGCAAGCAGGGTATTGATTTTCAGGGTTTTCTCGCGATAGACCGGTGACGACATACAGTGGTTGTGACGGCCGCCGTGCAGGGCCGGCACCCGATCGCGTCCCACCCGCAGAACCTGCGGATAGCGCTGAGACATCCACGCCGGACGCGCGCCGCTCGGCGTGGCCAGAAAAACATGAATGCCGGCGGCATACAGTTTATCGAGGATAGTATCCAGCCAGGCGAAATTAAATACCCCTTCGCGTGGCTCCAGTTTCGCCCAGCTAAATATTCCCACCGACATCACATTGCATTTTGCCTGCTGCATCATGGCAATGTCTTTATCAATAATATCGGGGTCATTCTCCCATTGCTCCGGATTATAATCCGCGCCATGCAGCAGCGTACTAACCTTCGGATGTAAAGGTGCAAATTTATTCATAATAAACTTCCTGAAAAAAACGACAAAAAATTAATTAAAAACTTTTACCGACGGCAATACTTTTCCCTGGCAATCAAATAGCGCCTGATTTTCACGTGCATTGCCTTCTTTCCACTCGTCGTGGATATATTTCATCCCCGCCGGGGTGGCCCAGGTATTTCCCGGCACGGCAATCCACGTGGGCTCCCAGTAAAAAATACCTTTGCCGCGCTGGTCGGGAACATCTATGACGGCCTGCATCAGATCGTGAATATAGTGATATTGCCCCTGCACGGTGGCGGGATAACCCCCGTCCTTTTCCTCTTTCGCCTGGAAACTATTTTCCGCGTTGTCGCAGTTGGCCAGGGTATAGGCATAGGCCGCCTCGACGACGATAACGTCTTTGTTATAGCGTTTGCTGATGTCATCCATATTGGCCTTCAGGGCGCTGATCGGCCCGTTCCAGTAGGTGTACATCGACAGACCGATCACGTCATACGGTACATGGCGCTTGTCAATCTCATCAAACCACCAGCGGAAGGTATCGTTCCTGGTCCCTTCGGCCAGATGCAGCATGATTTTCACTTGCTCGCCGTGATGCAGGTTCTCCTTCAGGCCAGCGATAGCCGCGTTCAGCAGCCCGGCCAGCCGGTCGAACTCGCCGCCCCCCTGCCCCCAGCTTTTCCCTTCCGGCCACAGGATGCCGCCGTTGATCTCATTGCCGATCTGCACCATGTCCGGCAGGACGCCTGCCTGCTTAAAGCGGGCGATGGTATCGCGGGTATAGTCATGAATCGCCGTTTTCAGCTGCGGATAATCCATCTTTTCCCAGGCTTTCGGCTTGAACTGCTTGCCGGGATCGGTCCAGAAATCGCTGTAATGAAAATCGAGCAGCAGTTTCATCCCCTGGGCTTTCGCCCGTTTCGCGAGGGTCAGGGTGGTGGCCAGGTCGTTATTTCCGCCGCCATAGCCCTCGCCGCTCGCCGATTGCGGATCCACCCACAGACGGAGGCGAACATAGTTGACGCCGTTCTCTTTCAGAATCGCGATCGGATCCTTGCGCTGATTATTCTGGTCGTAGAACGTCGCCCCGTGCTTTTCGGCATCCAGCAGCGTGGAGATATCCGCGCCTTTGATAAAGTCCGCCGGCATGCCCTGAAACGCGCGGGTTTCAAGCGCGTCCGCGGCCAGAGTAGGGGTGGAGAAACTGCATGCCAGACAAACCGCAAGCCATGCGGGGGTGAATCTTTTCATGTGCTTATCCTTTAGTACTGCCCGAGGTCAGGCCGGAGACAAAGTATTTTTGTAACGCCAGGTAGAGGATCGCCACCGGTACGGCAATCAGCACCGCCCCCGCCGCGTAGGTGGTGTAACTGGCACCCATTTTTTGCGCCACCAGGTTATACAGACCGATAGGCAGCGTGTATTTATCCGGGGTACGCAGGATGGTGCTGGAGAGGATGAAATCGCCCAGCGGACCGGTGAAGGAGAACAGCGCCACCACCGCGAGGATCGGCCTCGACAACGGCATGATGATCTCGATAAAGATGCGAAAGCTGCTGGCGCCGTCCATGCGAGCGGACTCATCCAGATCTTTGGGGATCGCGTCGAGATACCCCTTCATCAGCCAGGTATTCATCGGGATCATCCCCCCGACGTAGATCAGCACCAGCGCCAGATGGCTGTTAATCAGGCCAAGCAGTTGCGATAGCACAAAGATCGCAATCAGCGCGGAAAACTGCGGGATCATCTGCAGCAGCAGGAACAGCATCAGCCCGTTCTGCCGCCCTTTAAAGCGGAAGCGGGAGAAGGCGTAAGCGGTAAAGCTGACGCTAATCAGGGTCAGCACCATGGTCAGAAAGCTGATTTTCATCGAGTTCCAGTACCAGGTGAGGTAATTCACATTGCCATTGAACAGATCGGCATAGTGCTGGAACGACAGGTTTTCCGGAATGATCGAGGTACTGAGCAGGCTATTGCCGGCGTTCAGCGACGCCCCGACCGTCCAGACCAGCGGATAGATGATCACCACCGAGACCAGAATAACCACCAGCCAGGTGAGAGAGAGTCGGATCCACTTTTCGCGTTTAATACTGGGTGATTGAGCCATGTTGCTTCCCTTACGCCATGTCGTCATTTTTGAAGGATTTGGTGGCGCGGAACTGCCACAGCGCCAGGCCGACGACAAAGATCGACAGCAGGATCGTGATGGTCGCCGCGATGGCGTACTGCGACGAGGACATCGTCAGCTTATAGATCCACGACACCAGAATATCCGTCCCACCGGCGTTGGAGCCTGCCACCGCAGGACCGCCGTTGTTAAACAGATAAATGATGTTGAAGTTATTAAAGTTGAAGGTGTACTGAGTGATGATGATCGGCGCGATCGCGTACAGCACCAGCGGCAGAGTGATGGTGCGCAGACGGGTAAAGGCGCTGGCGCCGTCCATCGTCGCCGCTTCATACAGATCGTCCGGGATCGCCTGCAGCACGCCGGTGGTCATGGCAAAGACAAACGGGAAGCCAAGCCAGGTCTGCATCATGATCAGCGCCGTTTTAGTCCAGAACGGGTCGGTCAGCCATGCCTTCGGGCTGATACCGAAGAACGACAGGATCGCGTTGTTGATGACCCCGAATGAATCGTTGAACATACCGGCAAAGACGAGGATGGTGACAAACCCCGGCACCGCCCACGGCAAAATAAAGATGGTGCGGATCAGCGGCTTAAAGCGCAGATCTTTTTGATTCACCAGAATCGCCAGCAGCACGCCCACCGTACACTGCAGGGTGGTCGCCAGCAGCGTCCACACCACGGTCCACTGCAGCACATCCAGGAAGGTGGAGCGCCAGATAGAGAGGGTGAAAATATTGACGAAGTTTTTCAGCCCCACCCAGTCCACCAGCTTCGCCGGCGGCGTGTGGTACAGGTTGTAGTTGGTGAAGGCGATGGCGAAACCGAACAGAATGGGAAAGATCACCACAAACACCAGCAGAATAAAGCCCGGGGTGATCATCAGGTACGGGAAGCCGTCGCTCAGCAGCATCTGGTACTGCTTACGCACGCTGTTCAGGGCGATCCCCTCATCGCGTTTTTTGCCGTTCAGCCACGCATCCCGCAGCGAGAGAAAATAGATCAGCACGCCAAAGGCGACGATCAGTACACTGATAATCCCCTCCGCTAACAGGAAGATAGAGTTATCCCGCGGTACCTCTTCACCCAGGGTATATAACCCCCACAACCCCTCACGCAGGAAATCATAAAAAATCCCCAGAAAGCTGCTCAGCAGCACCAGGAAGACCAGCCCTTTCAGCCACTGGCGATGATAAAACTGACCGAAACCCGGCACGATTGCCAGCAGCAGGCCGCACCATGCATGGCGCCCGGGCCCGCGTGCGTCGCTAAAATTTTCGCTGGAATGGATGCTCACACTCGACTCCTTCTACAAACGGGAGGTCCCCCTCCCGCTCGGTGACTTCACGTGACGGTGAATTACTGATTGCTGGCCTGCATTGCTTCGATCTGCATCGTGATCTGTTTCACCGCGTTATCGAGCGCGGCCTGCGGCGCCTGCTTACCGGTGAGGCTCAGTTCAAGCGCGGCGTTGGCCGGCCCCCACACTTCCCCCATCTCCGGAATGCCCGGCATCGCCACCGCTCGCGCCGACTGGATGGCGACGGCACTGGCCTTTTGGTCGTTTTTAATCACCGGATCGTCAATCATCGCCTTCAGCGGCGGAATTTCGCCGGTGGCGACATAGCGGGCTTTCACATACTGCGGCTGGTTGATGAACTCGATAAACTGTTGCGCCAGCGCTTTGTCTTTACTCCAGGTCGATACCACATAGCCTTTGACGCCCAGGAAGGAGCTCATCGGCTTGCCGTCCGGCAGGGTCGGCAGGGGCGCCACGCCATAGTTAATGCCAGCGGCTTCATACGGCTGGAAGGCCCAGGGGCCGTTGATCACCGCCGCCGCTTTTTTCTCGGTAAACAGGGAATCGATGGCATTCAGCCCGTTATCGCCGAGGATCCCCGCTGGAAAGACCTTCTCGGCATAGAATTTTTTCAGGAAGGTGACGGCTTCGACGGCGCCGGGGGTATTGAGGCCCACTTGCTGCGGGTTAAAGCCACCGCTGTCGTTTTTAGCAAAGATATAGCCGCCCATCGGGCCAATCGCCCCCCAGCTGTAATAGATCTGGTCAAACTTGGCGAGCAGGCCGTATTTGTTCTGCTCGCGCTGGGTTTTCGAGTAGTCCAGCCAGGCCTGCAGGCTGTCCAGCGGCTTGTCGATCAGGTCCTTGTTGTAGATAAGCACCAGGGTTTCCACTGCTTTCGGGATCCCGTACAGCGCGTTGTCCATGCGGAAGGCATTGATGGAGGCTGGCGTAAAGGCATCCTGTTTCGCCTGATCGACACTGAGCGGCGAGAGTAGTCCCTGAACCACGGCGCCGCCGAGCTGGTCATTCGGGATCACCAGCACGTCCGGCCCAATGCCCGCCGGGCCGTCGAGGCGCAGCTTTTCCAGCTGCTGGGCATAAGGCATCTCCTGGAGATTGACCTTCACGTTGTACTGCTTCTCAAAATCGCTGACCGCGGTTTTAATACCCGCGGATTTTTTAATGTCCTCCCAGACGTTGAGCTGCCCGGCGGCGTGCGCCTGCAGGCTGGTGAGTTGCCCCGCCGCCAGGGTGGTAAGGATCAGTGCAGCAAGCATGTTCTTTTTCATTATCAACCTCATGTGAAGGTATAACAATTTAATGGTTTTTATTGGGCTTATCTCTGCCAGTCAGAAAAATAAATCACTTCAACCTGGCGAGTTATATGAGAAAAAGGCTCCAGCTCTCTTTTGTTATACGCTACCCGTAGATCGCTGACAAAACTACCATAAGCTGCCAGTTGTGTGATCATCATTACAGAAATGAAACGCCGCTGTATGGCGCTAAAACTGCGGAAGTTATAGTCAGGGCATGATTTTACTGCTGTTGAACATCGCCACGCTGATTTGTTACACGTAATACAATTCATGCTACACACAGCGACAAAGCAACGGCAAACAACAGCTACTCACTTCGGGGAATGTGGATGTCCAATATACGACTGAGGAATGTCACCAAAAGGTTCGGCAGCACGGTGACGCTGCACCAGGTCAATCTCGATATTGAAGATGGCGAGTTTGCCGTTTTCGTCGGTCCTTCCGGCTGTGGAAAATCGACGCTGCTGCGCATGATTGCCGGTCTGGAAGAGGTCAGCGAGGGTGAAGTGCTGATCGGCGATGAGGTGATGAATGATGTCGTGCCCGCCCGCCGCGGCGTGGCGATGGTCTTCCAGTCCTATGCGCTCTACCCGCACATGACGGTGGCAGAGAACATGGGCTACGGGTTGAAGGTGAATAAAGTGCCGAAAACGGAGATCCGTCGCCAGGTGGAAATGGTGGCTAAAACGCTGCAGCTCTCGCACCTGCTGGATCGTAAACCGAAGCAGCTCTCTGGCGGCCAGCGGCAGCGCGTGGCCATTGGCCGGGCGATCGTGCGTAATCCCCGGGTGTTTATGTTCGATGAGCCGCTCTCTAACCTCGATGCGGAGCTGCGCGTCGATATGCGCCTGCATATTGCCCGTCTGCACCAGGAGCTGAAGACCACCATGGTGTATGTCACCCACGATCAGGTAGAGGCGATGACGCTGGCCGATAAAATCGTGGTCATGAACTACGGGAAGGTCGAACAAATGGGTTCGCCGATGGCGCTGTATTACAATCCGGTCAACAAATTCGTCGCCGGCTTTATCGGCTCGCCGAAGATGAACTTTTTGCCGGCCATCGTCAGCGACTGGCAGCCGGAACGCTTAACGGTCACCCTCGCGCAGGACCATCAGTTGGTCCTCAATATCGCTACCCAGCCGCTGAAGCCCGGCGCCGCGGTGACGCTGGGGATCCGGCCAGAGCATCTCACGCCCGACGTCACTACCGGTACCGTGGTGGAGTTTCAATGTGAAGTGGTGGAGCGTCTGGGTAACAATACCTATCTGTTCGGCCAGTGCTACGGCCACGATAACGTCAAGGTCCTGCTGCCCGGCGACGTCCATTTCCGCCCGTGGCAGAAAATAAATCTGGCCTTCGATGAGCGCTTCTGCATGGTATTTGATGAGAATGACCTGCGTATCAGCGCTGATATCCCGGCGCCGGATGCGCACTAGCTAACATATTGCTGTCATCTGCGCCGCGTATGCTGCGACTGAATGCCGGAACACACCCTGCCCGGCATTCACACCCTCATTTTTATTCTGCTGCATCGGAATCATCCTTCTCTCCCGGCATCGCAGCCTCTCGCGATGCCGGTTTTTTCGCGACCTCAGCTCACTTCTCTCGCTGCGCCTGATTTATCTTTCGCATATACTGATGACACCCGGCGAACGATAAGGACACAGGTATGAGGACCCGGCATCTGGTGGCGCTGTTTACAGGGGTGCTGATACTGGCCATCATCCTGCCCATCTCACTCAGCATCTGGCAGGCAGCGCGGCAGGCCAAGCTGCAGTTCTATCGTGAACTGGATGACTATTCCAACCGTATCGTCGTCCGCACGCTGCAGGTTGCCGATCAGGCCAGGGAAGCGCTACGTGAGGCCGACTCACACACCGCCGCCTCCTGTAGCCCTGAGCACCTGCTCACGCTCCGCCGCATCGCCTACACCCATCGCTACATTCAGGAAGTGCTCTGGCTGCGTGATTCCGTGCCGCAATGTTCCTCCCTGGAAGACCATAGCGTCGCGGTCACCTTTCCCCCGCCGGATCACATTGCCCCTGACGGCTATCGCACCTGGCTGACCTCAATAAACGATCTCGGCCTTAATCACCAGATGACGGCCATGGGCAGTCAACAGCATATGGTGATGATCGATCCCATCTCTTTTATCGATGTGGTTCCTGCCAGCGAGGAGAAGATCCATACCATGCTGTTTGGTTTGGATCACCTGAAAATGGTGATCAGCAGCCAACCGCTGCCGGATACGGTCTGGCAGCGTATTAAAGATCCACATGTTAATATGCTGACGCTGGATAACACGGTCTATCGGATCCAGCGCATTCCCGAGCTGGGCTCCGGCATCGTGACCTGGTCGTCGACGCTGCCGCTGCAGCAGCGTATTCGCCAGCAGCTAATCTTCTGGCTCCCTGTCGGCATCTTCACCAGCCTGCTTGCTACCTGGCTGCTGCTGCGCCTGCTGAGACACCTGCGATCACCACGCAACAGTATGCTGGACGCCCTCAACTCCGAAGCGATTCAGGTTTACTATCAGCCGATAATCTCGTTGCAGGATGGGAAAATCGCCGGGGCCGAGGCCCTGGCCCGCTGGCAGCAACCCGACGGCACCTTTTTATCGCCGGATATTTTTATTCCTCTGGCCGAGCAGACCGGGCTGATTACGCAGTTGACGGAAGATATCGTCAGGAAAATTTTTACCGATCTCGGTCCCTTGCTGCGGCAGCGGCCGGAAGTGCACATCTCCATCAACCTGTCGGTAGATGATTTA